>ENA-UOTX01000197-UOTX01000197.1-compost-metagenome-genome-assembly--contig:-NODE-197-length-67142-cov-7.168031_pt1 | contig 67142 bp, 39 predicted proteins | sample MGYA00238143_ERZ746982 | MGnify/ENA primary metagenome ERZ746982 (study PRJEB28758, sample SAMN06268862) | compost metagenome | isolation source: single cell | place: USA: California, Emeryville, Joint... | reverse complement strand
AATCCAAACGCACAAATCGATGTGGCCAGCGACCCAGTTCCTGAAATCACAAGAAAGCATTTCGAAGAAGCTCTCAAGCACGCAAGAAAATCCGTCACCAATGTGGTATGTATTTCTAAACATAAACAACTCTCTTATCATTTTTTGTAATAGGATCTTGAAAAATACGAGCAATTCAGAAGAAAGTTTGATCCAGTCTATGCTACCAAGCAAACTGGAGGCTCTGGCATTAAAATCAACTGGCCAAATCAAGGTCAAGCAAGCAACGTCTTCCAGAGCAACCAAAAGATGGAAGACGAAGACATCTACTCTTAAATTTAGAGATAAACCACCTCAGAGGTTATTCAGAGAGGTAGAAGACAAGAATTCTCCACTTTCACATAATTAGTTAGTTTGTATTCAATCTACCTGAATTACTGAGAAATACAAATTCTATATGCATATAGTTCTTCGAAACACATTTTAACTTCTTCACCTCCTCATTTCAACAAAAAAAAAAGAATATCATTTTGCAGTATAGGAAATAAGCGAAAAATTCAATAGAATCTACAAAATTATCGCGATTTTGGAACCGACCTGCATCCACGCGAAGATATTGTACTATCCAAGACTTGCTTTTACAATTAAATGTTTAAGAGAGTTATTTTCATGATGACGAGTTTGATAGATGGTCTGGTGTTTACCTCCAGCCAAACTCTCGGGAATATCATCTTAATTTCCTGTTTTCCTTGGTAAAACGTTTTTTTACCAGAATAATCAATTGAATTTCTTAGAAATATAGAAAGTTGCTTCTCGTTCAACTATTTTCGATTTAACATGAATAACAATCTTCATTCACCAAAAGAACTATTTTTGTAGAACGCGGGTAAAAATAAATAAAATTAACTAGCTAGCATCAATCAAATAAAAAAAGGCTGTTTCATAATGAGTTTATTTTGAAAACAAGGATTTCTTCTGGGATGTCACTACCATTCGCTCGTATCTCGACACTTACGGGGTATATCCCTGGCTGTTTAGGAGCCTTAAATTTCAATCTAATATATTCCGAACCATACCGCTGTACGTGCAACTGCGGTGTTTTCACTCGCACTAACCCTGGGTCTGAGCAAGTGATGTCAAGATTTTTGTCAATTTTGTCGAAATTAATGTATTTTATCCTCTTCGAATCATACTTTCCATATTTCAAATCAATATCAGGATAATTCTTCGGTGGTTTCTCCATACCAGGATAATGTTTGACTATGGGCTCTGCTTTCACCGGGCCTTCTTTGGTTTCTTTACTCTCTGGAAGCGGTATTCTCACCTCTTGTTGGTTGGAATTAGGCCGACTTCCAATCCTACCTAGCGTAGGACTCTCCTGGACTTCTTGGGTACCGCTGACTTCAGGCTGGGTATTGTCAGGGTAAAAAGCACTTTTACGCGGCTCGAGAGTTTTGTGAGATGGGTGTAGGCTTTTCGGAGAATGTAGAGAGTCTTTTGGCGATTGCAGTGAGTTTTTCTGAGATTGTAAAAAACCTTCGACACTTGAGTTTTCCAGTCGGGGGATTGGGCTTATTTCTCCAAATATTTCCTTTTCATTTTTTTCGAGGGAACCTCGAATTTGATAGAGAGGAAGTTTGAGTTCTGGTATAGTTTCTTCTTCTCCTACTTGTGTTGTAGAATTTCTCAATTGCCCAGGAGACTCTGTACGGTCTACCTCTTCAAGTTCATCAAGCTTATTGAGGCCCGCTTCTTGGATACTCTTATGCTTCCGCAAATACTTGTTATAATCCCAGTTTATTTGCAGCTTGTAGACATTATTCGCAACATCATCTTGGTAAAGGTATTCATGGCTGTGTCCCTGAAATCGTTCCAAGTCAATTTCCGGTACCTTCTGAGCGATAAACGAATATTTCGTGCTCCACGAGAACGCAGCCGAAGTAATTTTGTAAATGACGAGGATCTCGTCGTTTGGCATCAACTCGATTTCAAATTTCTCATTGTCATCGAATGGTTCACAAATAAGCAGGTTCTTTCCAGTAACATAAGCAGTTTCGCTTATCTTATTACCTTTCGTGGAGTAGTTAACATAGAAGTAATAGAGGATCCCGTAAGCATATCCCATAATTCTCCTTGCGTTAGGCTCTTGGACTTGCTTGTAGTTATCTTCTTCCTGCACTTTTGGCGGAGACTCGAGAATCATGTTTCGGATCATATTTTTCTGAATTCTTAAAGGGTCAACTTTCTCGACTCCTTCAATTTCCAGCTCGCTGCTGCTATAGAAAGAAACGGTGACATTTCTGTCGGCGTAGGGCAGCCAATGGACCTCAAACGTGATGATGTACTCTCCTGGCTCAAACCAACCACTCGTCTGCAGGTTCCTATCTTGTCCGTGTGCTCCGTAAACAAATTCCAGGCCTTTCTTTCCGACTCGCCCTACAAGCAATCGACCGCAAGAATACTCGTACTCATCGGTTCCGTAAAGTCTTTTGTCCTTTTGATTAAGAGATATAGTGATTTCTGATCTCTCTGACACCTGAAGCCTGAGCACGCTTGTACTGTTCTCAGTTATCGAAAATTCCGTAGAGCAGTAGAAGTAGTCGGGTTGGTACTGTAAAATCGTCGTCGCTTCAAATAAATTCATATATTCTTGAATGGACACCCAAAAGCAGCTCTCATCTCCGAAGAGAGGTCCAACCTCCTTCTTCAGTTGAGAAGTCCATAGACTAGACTCAGTGGCCCAGTCACCTTCCCATTCAACGGGCTGCCAGACGTTTCTGATGCAGAGAATTTTTTCTTTCTCTCGGATACTTGATACCTCTCTTGCGTCTAATATAGCAAATGCAAAACCAGGAGCTAGGAGCGAATCATTCTCAGGATCAGCTGGTGAACAGCCCGCAATCAAAAAATGCTTCTTCTTGGCTTCACAAATTCTCTTCCAGAGATTTTCGGAATCCTGCTCCCTAAATAGAAGTTCGCAAGGAGCTCCAGTAAGATCCCTCAACGTGTCTTCAGGCCAGCCATTCTCAATTGCTCGGTAATTTCCGTACACTTTGGCGTATGCTTTCTCCAGCAAAGCAACCCAAGCATCCCCAGTCTTGGAATAAGAGAAAGTTGAATATGCTTTTCCTCCTACAATGCGCGCTGGGATGTTGTCATCTATGATAACAGGCTTCCATTCACCGTGCACACAGAGCCAAACAGCATAGATCCCTGCTGAGTTGGGTTTATCCTCCAAAAATAACCTTTCGATTAGAGCTTTATCTTCTGCTAACAGCGCCAAAGCACTCAAAAAGTAATTGTTTCCCAATGCTCCTCGCTGAATGCTTGTCGGATGGACCCCAGAATCAATTATCTGGAATTTCGGACCGTACAATGCGGGAAGCTTTTTGTACTTCAGCGATTGCCATTCCGTTCTATTCTCTGAAGGCGCCATTATTGTCTTTGTTGTGTCTGGAGGAAATTCCTCATCAACGAAAATTTCATTCGCGGCTAGCAACTGTCTCTTCCGCGCTTCATATTGCTCTGCTAAATCTACTGGAGCCTCCACTCGCGGCTGCTTATTTGAAATGCTCGTCTGAGATTGAGCCACTTCAGCGAATGTCTCATTGATCCTTTTGGTTTCCTCGAGCTTAATCCCATCTTTTATATATTTGTTGTAGTTTGTATTGAGCTGCAACCTGTAGCTATCCGATGGCGAATCAAAATAAACATATTTCAACGACTTTTGCTGAATCTCGTTTTCTTCGACTGTAGTAGCTGCGAACGAATACATCGTTTTCCAGGACCATGAAGTCGAGATGATTTTATACAACACAAGCTCTTCTGCACCAGGAGGTAGCGTCACCTCAAATCCCTCATCGTTGGAGTAAGGGCTGCAAATTTCCAGATTTTTCCCCGTGACCTCAACAGCCTCAGAAATGAGAGTCAATTGCTTTGAGTTATTTTCATAATAATAGTAGATCAAGCCGTGGATGTACCCGACCCTCCGATAAGCATCAGGTTCCTGGAGTTTCATATAATTCTCGCTTTGTTGGTTGTCCGGAGGATTCGTCAATATAACGCTTTTGATAATGTTTCGCTGAACGAGATCCAGGTCAGCATTTTCAACGCCGTCAAGGCCAATAGAGTGCTCTGAATAGAAACTAACGGTGAAAGCCCGAAAGAAAGTTTGGTTCCAATGCACTTCGAGAGCTACTAAATAAACACCGGACTCCAAATGAGCGCTGGCTTGGAGATTTCTTTCTTGGCCATGCGCTCCTGTAACGTAGCTCAAACCTTTCTTCCCTTCGATCCTCGCGACGAGGATACGAGCGCAGGAGTACTGATATTCTGTTTCGCTTGCGGAAAAGTAACGAGAATCTCTCTGATTCAATGAAAAAGTGATTTCTCCAGGATTATTCACATGCAGTCTTAAGATCCTGTATTTCTTCTCATAGTTGTGAGTGAAGTTCACAGAGTAGTAATCATATTTCGGGTTGAATTTCAATACGCACGTTGTTTCAAAATTTGCTATATATTCTTGGAGACTCACCCAGAATGTACCGTCCTTCTGTTTGGCCACCCCAAGCTGCTTCCACAGCTTCTCCGTCCACAATGAACTATCATACCCCCAGTCACCATTCCATTCAAAACGATCCCATGGATTTCTCAGCTGCAGCAAGAACTCCGCGCCATTTGCAGTTTGAACCTCTTCAGTCCTTAAAATATTAAACGCATATCCTGGGATCAAGCCACTTGGCAGGATTTCTTGTGAAGTCTCGGCTTCAGGGGCGCAGCCCACCACGATATACCCTTGAAAAAAAGCGCTTCTGATGAATTCCCGAACCGTGTCCAAATCTTGTTCCCTCCAGAGTAGCTGATATGGTGCTCCTGTAAGATCGTGTAAAGCTTCCTCAGGAAAGCCTCCTTCAATATTTTCATAGCAGCCATTAATTTTCGCGTACGCTTTTTCAATTAATGAGACCCAAAGTTCCGGCACATTAGAGTGGGAAAAAACTGGAACTAGCTTTCCTTGTTGCTTGCGCACTGGTAATGAATCATCGATTACGACGGGTCGCCATTCACCGTTATCGCACAACCAAACGCAGTAAATCCCAGATTGATTTATGTCCTCCACGAAAAACAGCCTGGAAAGCAAAAAGGGATACTCTGCAAGAGCAGCCAAAGATGACAGGAAGGAAATATTGCTTAATTCTCCGCGAATGATGTTGTCTGGTTGGATCTTTTCGGAAAAAAGCTGAAGCTTTTGGCGAGGGAAAATCTGAGGAGCTGACGCAAATACAATATCTCTCCAGTATTGTCTTTTTTCTGAAGAGGTCCACTTTTTGGAAAGCATATTATCACTCTGCGGAGGGAAATCAGGATCAATAAAGTGTTGTCCGGAGTGGATGTGACTGTTATAGAGTTTTGCTATGTTTGAAAGTTCGTTAGCGACGGGATACATTTTATTGGTGGTTTATTAAAAACATCAAGTGAACCAACAATAAAAATCTTTTTCAAATATATTTGGAGAGATGAAATAGATGCGTTTTATTTCCTTGCTTTTTGTTAAAAGGCAATGTCGAGGGGAGGTCGTTCTTGAATCGTAGTGCTGTGTCTTTAGCAATTAATAACTGGAATTATTGACAAATAAAGGAGGGAAGAATTGCTTGATGGGCGATTGGAACATTCTGCTGGACTTTTTTTATTGGGTACAACAAGTTTCAATGGTTTTATTTATTCCTTGAATAATGGATTGTGACTGTCACATCCAGAACTCTGCCAGGGAAACTCAATGGTGTCATCGTTAATGAATGTAGTATTCGAGAAAAATGAACCAATCTCTACGCTATTTTAAGGTCATTTAAAGGGACAACTTCCAAGTCATAAAATACAAAATGTTGGTTGTCCTCAACACAAAATACTATTCGTTTCTCAGATCGTAATATCATGCAACATGGTATCTTTTGGGGTTGAAGGATAATATATCTCGGTTATTGTTAAATTTTGAGATAATGGAACTATTATAGATTAATTGAATAACATAGCTCTTATCAACTGTTCCTCTTTATCATTTATTAGTCATCTGTACGAGCTAGAGAGTCACCTTCACAAATTATCTTTGTATTAGGTTCAACTATCCCGAAGGTCCCAGGTTCAACCTCCATCACTTTGAACTCCATGGAGTTGCATTCAAACACATCGCCTTTCATGATAGGCCTATATGCGTCTTGGAAATAAGGAGTTAAGTAATCTTTGACCAAATCATATTCTGCTTCTTTCTTGAGAGTGTCTGCAAATGGGAGTAATTCCACTCTCTTCAAATATGGGACAAATACAGGCTCAATCTTCACAGTGTCTAACAGTCGAGTAAAGGTTACATAATCTCAGCCCAATAAAAAAAACTATTCACCTCCAATGCCCACTCCAAGATTTTTTCTCATGGATTTGTTCATTTAATCGCTGAAACTGCCATTTCTTCAGTAAGTGCGACTGCAATTGATTGGTGCCCTTTGCTTCCTTTGATAAAAACGATATCTCCTTTGAACATTTGCAGTTTCTCCATGTCTTTCTCATTTAAGGAAACCACAGAGTTATCATCTCCAATAGCTTCTTCAATCTATCAAAGTTACACATTAATAGCTGGGAGGCAAACAAACAGGTACAGTATAACTCTCGCTTTCTATTTTGATTAGAACTTTTTAATGATCTTTCGTATTGTTTGATTTATTTTTATGTGCTAAATTCGAGGAATCGAACGAAATCTCTTGTTATAAATGAGTTGATTTTAATTTTGATGATGAGTTTGAAGACAGATAGGTCGTGCTAACCCCTTGAGACACAATTTTTTATTATAGATTGTTATGAGCTTTGAGGAATCAATTGATTATCTGAGCTATTTGTATGAGTTCAGATCCAAGATTTATAAACTGATTGCGCTCCATTTTGTTTTTTCTTTTTTGTTTTGGGAGAACAAAGTGGTTACAGCTATAATGACGAGTAAATTCAGAGATTCAGGGTATGATTGAAGGGCTCTGCAACAGTTATATAAATTTGTATGTGCTTTAAACAAGTATTAGACCAGTCAAATGCTTTTTTGTTAAAAAATCACGCGTGGTGAAATTTATTTAGACTTTAATACTTTTGTTACTCTATGCTCATCTCAATAGTCTACGGCAACCAAACCCAGATTATATGTCATTCTGAGCAAACGTCTTTTGAATTTTAATCCGTCCTCACTTAGGAAAACTTAATAGAGCTAGATTACAATTCAATATAATACTAATCTGGATATATGTGTGCCCAGTTTGTATTCCTAAGACTGAAAGTTCCAAATTGCCTGAACTTACTCAAGCAAGCGTTATCACACATAACCACAAAAATGTTCTCAATGCATTTTTATCATATCTGGTTTTCCTGACGAATATCCAAGTAACTCAGTTTATATTTATCTGAATAATCTCTCGTTTTTCACAGTTTAACTGCATTTCAATTAAATTTTTTATTCTTAGCTTTCAAGTTTTCCAATCTTCGATTTATGGATCCCAGGTCTCAACGTCAATACGACAAGATATTCAAATCCGGTGAAATCCTCGCCACCAACAACATCAGTTCGCAATCCCTCCAAGTTCCTTTCGACCGTCCTCAATCCGTCCATTCTGTAATTCCTGACCGCACGCAATCCGTTATTCCAGACCGAACACATGCTGCAATTGCTGAAGTGTTACTCAAAGTTAATCAATTGAAATTAGACGACGAAGAGTTCGATGATCCCAAGATCAACCTAGATTCTCTCGAAAATTACTCGAAAGAAACCATTTACGATATCCTTATGATGAAATTCACCCGCATGGTCCAAATCGTCCGCGAAGACGAAAGCGAAATCCAAAAACTCATTCAAACTAACCAAACCCTAAAAGATCAGCTGGCCGAATTGATAAGAACCTCTGACCAGGTTCTCGGCAAGGCACAAGAGGAAATCAAACAACTCATTGAAAGCAACGCCAAAATAAACACTGATGCTACCCTTGGAAAAGCTGATACAGAAAAATTGCAGGCGCTGCTTTGCTCTCGAGAAGAAGAAGTCCACAAACTGAAGGCGACTCATGCGCAGCTGATCGACGAGTTTGTTCTGTTACGGCAAAAGCAGCAAGAGGTCGAAGCGAAGTCATCTGGACTAAAGACTACAGTAGCTGAACTGAGGAACTCATTGGAAGAATGGCAGAAAAATGTTAGCGAAAGCGAACTCTTGCTGGATGAGAGGCAAAAAGAACTCGAGGACTTAAAGAAGCAGCGGAAGGTCCTTGAGGCGGGGATTAAACAAAATCAGCAGCAGTTGAACACGATAGTTGCTGCATTTAAGAAAAAGAGCTCAGGGTACGAGGACTCGCTAAATGAGTATAGGAGAACGCTCGCAAAGAACTCTAAATTGGTCAAGAAGCTGGAAGAGCTTGAGAAGGAAAAACAAGCTGTGAGTGATGAAATTTCTCAAAAAAACAATGAATTAGCTCATGTAAGAGCCTTGAACGAGGATTATGAGTACAAAGCGGGCAAGTATCAGAATTTGGAAATGTATTACCGGATAGCGCAGGACAGGTATTACAAGCTAATGACTGAGGCTGAATTGATAAAGGAGCAGATAAATGAGCTAGCACCGCATTCCTTTCTTGATGTTTCACCAAAACAATCAGTGGAATATCAAAGTTTCACTACTGCTGAGAAAGGTGGAAAATTGCAGACAAGTGAAGAGGAGAGACTCGCGAACCTCTCTCCTGAGGAGATCGAAAAGGAAATACAGCTCCAAAAGCAGCAGATCAAAGTGAACCAATTGAAAATTGATCATTATGAAGAGAAAAACACCGAAGAGATTGATAAAATCAACGCACAAAGGGATATGATTCGGGCGCTGCATTCCCAATACACTGATAAGGTTCAAACATATAACGCGATTATATCAGAGACTGAAGAGGTCTTAGGAGAAACTAATCATCTGGAAAGTGAGATCGAGTTAATCAGTAGGAGATTAGAACATGTTTCAGAACTTCTAAAGAAAACTCAGCCTTCTGGAGGGAGTACAGCTCGTGCTGAACTTACAGATCAATACGCTGGTGATGATGATGGCAGAGATGAAGGTAGGCCAACCAATGGCAGCATTTCTTCAACTAAAGCTTTTATCTATGATTTGATAGAATCACATAAGGGAGAAAGTGAGAAGAAAAACACCGAAGAGGAGAATTAGTAGCTAGAATATCTCCTTATCTAACTCATTTTTATATTTTGAAGAATGAAAATTTTAATCTCTCTCAGACTTTTCATCATATTCGGCTAGCCTTGAGACTTTTTAACGGTGCCATTTTGCTAATATCAATTGAAAATGATAAGAAAAGAACAATTTAATGTCTTAGGCAGCATTTTCCAATTTTCTATTCTGTGAATTTTGAACCCAAGTGAGCGTATTTCCATTGAGTTCTATCTTAAGGGAAAAAGACTAGAATTGTAACTACGAGCAGTTGTTTCTATCATTATTTATCACTCAGAATCAAGTCCCTTGTGTATAAAGCAATTCATTGTAACTGTAAAACAAACAAGCAAACGAAGTATACATATTCCTTCTTTTTAAAAATCAATGAGGTTTAAATCTATCTTTTCCTTAGGAGCGTTGGCATCAGCGAGTTCTAGCAGATCAACAGTTTGCTGCTGCTGCTTTGGTTGAGCACTTTGCTGTTGGTTGTTACTGTTATTTTGTGTGCTTGTATTTGTAGTCGAACCCCAATCGCCCCAGCCACCTGTTGAAACAGTATGTGTTTTATCGCTTGCTGCTCTGTGTAGGTTAGTGGGTTCAGTTTGATTGAAAAAATCTTGGAAGTTGTCTTCTTTTGGCTTACTCTTCGTTTCAGTAGCTCCAAACGATTCCCAGAGGCTTCCGCCAGCACTCTCCGTCTGAGGCTTTGAGCCGCCGAAATCAAATCCATCCCATCCTTGAGATTTCTGAGGTGGTTGGCTATAATTTTTATGCAACGGCGCCTGCTTTTTAGACCCGTCATCTCCAAATGACCCAAACCCAGCGAATGGGTCGCCTTGTATTTTGGAAGTTTGTGTCTTACCACCAAAGCCACCGAACTCAGCGAAAGGATCTGCGCTTTTCTGGGTTTTTTGCCCTTCCCATTGACCCCAGTCATTGCCGTCTACGTTCTTCTTACTAATGGACGGCTTGTTTGAGAAACCTCCAAACTCGTCATCGTCGTATTTGTCTGAAGCTAATTTAACGTCTGGGTCTCCGGAAAAATCGCCCCAGTCTTTCAAACCGCCTTCTTCTGCTTGCTTTTTCCTCGCGATCTTTTCCCTGAGTTTCTGAAGCTCATCCAATGGGATATCTCCGTTGAACTTCTTAATTTTGCTCTGCGCGGCTTCGTAGCTTTGCATTTCAGCCTGGCGTCTTGCTTCTCTTCCTTTGATCTCAAGAGCTTGTTGCTATTAATTAATAAGGAGATTACCGCTAAGCAAAATGAGTTTGGGTTACATTGAGTTTGATAGAGGTGATCGAGTCGAAATTGTTGATCAGCTTAAGGACCTCGAAAATATCTGGTCTCAGCCTAGGATCAGGAGTCAGCATCAGTCTAATGAGATCTTTCAATTTTTCAGGGTATCTCGGCTCGTCTGGGAGGACGAAAGTCGCGTTGACAATTGCGAGTTTTGACATTTCAGCGAACGGATGCTTGTAATAGCACATCGTATAGAGCATGCAGCCTATCATCCATACATCTGCCTTCGGCGTGATAGGATACTGTTGATAGAGGTCACACATCTCAGGAGGCCTTAAACCGCAATTAGCGCGCAGCTAACATGACATTAATTACCGATACATAAGTGTAGTGTTCCTCTCAAACACCTCTTCGATCTTAAAGTACTTCGACTTTTCTATTTTTCTGCAACACAAAAGCTCATGTTTAGAATCGAGGGTGTTTCTTTTTTTTTAATTTACTCCAAGTCAATTTGATCAGTGCTGCAAGAACCAAAATCGCAAAGCTTAAATGACTTGTTGTTCAGCAGAACGTTTTCGATTTTGATATCTCTATGCGCGATCGGTGGATTCATCGAGTGCATGACCTTAACAGCTCTATTGATTTCAAAATCGGTAGATATGAGTATTCATTATCAAACTCCAAAGGCTTACTCGCATACTTCCCTGAGAACGAAAAGGATCTGTTTCTCTTGCAGCTTCGTCTGCTCGTATTTTTGCATCAGATCGAAAACACTGCCGCCTTCGCAGAATTCAATGAGTAAGTACGCAATCCACCCGTCATCAGTCTTGATGATCTCTGAGCCGTGATATCCAAGGATATTTGGATGAGGAGGCAGAGATTTCTGGAAAAATAATTTGAAAATTTAAATGAAATGACCTAAGACGCTTACCAAAACGTTAATCTCGTTCCGCGCGGTCTTAAGGCGCTCTTCATTCTAAACTCAAAGGTTAAAATTCAAAAGGAGAGATGATTACTACTAACCTGGCAGATCATTTTTTTCATAGCATATGTTTCGCCACTGTAGCAATCTGTCACTTTATAAACATAGGCGTACCCACCTAATCCAATTTTAGAGAAGAAGAATGCAGGATGTAGTACCTTCGGAAAGAAGTTTTTCTTCTTGAACTTCTTTTCCACCGATTCGATATCTCTTGCCAGCTGATTTATTTCCACCCTGAACAAAGGGGCATTAGAACGTGGGTTTTGGGGAAGGGATGGTTTACAAATGATGTCGAGAACATTTTGTGAGAACACTAAAGGACTCTATGTGCTGAGTTAGGAGGCAGAAATGAGAAAAGTATTAGTACGCTTGATTCTGAAGGAAATTTATCTCTTTTAGCTACTAAATTAATTCAAAGTTTGCTGAAATCGAAAATCATCCAGTTCTAAATAATGAACAAACAAACTGCGTTGCTTCACTTACAAAGAGGCTGATTTTTTTATGCCGAATACAATCAAAAAAACCTCAAACATTGAAAGAGAATATTGAGGGATAACATAAATTAGAAAGACGAATTCCTCGTAGAAGTATCATTTACATGATTGCCAGTTGGAATAGTTGAACCATCTGTAGAATTAGTGTAGAGTATCAATAGTTTTCATTAAGTATAAGTAAGCTACTTCCGAATGAGTATCGTCAAGAGGTTGACGATCATCGCGTCAAATTAAATCAAATGAAAATTTACTTAGAAGAATAATATTTTGCTTAATATGGCGTTGTTTCGTTCCTGAATAATGTAGGCAACAGTTGAGCTCAGAATCGATAATGACTAACGCCTTCAGACAATAGGAGTAGAATTTAAGAGAGACACTTGAAATTAGATTCATGTTATAGGTGCCCTTAAGATCATTCAAAAAAAATATGTAACCGATATCAGAGGAAAGTTTATGATGTGACTTTAATTTAGAAAGCTCATTCGAATTTTTTTTTGCTATGGTAACTTAATTTTCATTATTTACAGCCTCATTCCTTTTGATTACTTGTTCTAAATAAAGCAACCAATAATTATGATAAATGTGATTGCATCCTATAATTAAGCTCTTTAGATGACGAATGGCACAATCGCTTTTCTTCCTCTATTTTGAAACAAAATCAGATCAGCAAATTAGAAAGAAAAATTGTTTCAATACCTTGGGTATTTTTCCTTTCCATCTTGGCCGTTAAATTCCTTGAGGTATGCGCGGTGCTTCTTCAAAGCCCAGTCTGTCATTTGAAGGAAAGACACCAAGGTGAAGAGATATGCTAGAAAAAAGTGAGACATGATATTTTAAGATAATCATTGAAATTTACAGGTCCAGCATCTGGTTAAAATGCTAAAGGTAACCCAGCAAAGGGTCTCCCACCAGTAGTTAGCGCATGAAACGGTGTCAAAGCCCCATCCCTATAATTTCATTGTCAGAGTTATGAATTAACAAAACTTACTCTAGGAATTCCTCTTCTTCTTCGGGTAGCTTCTGGATGTCCAGCTTGCGCACTACCTCCTCCGGTTCTGAGGTTTCTCAGAGTCATATGGCATTGGTAGTTAAGGAATTCAAAGACCTAGCGGATGAAATTTATATTAAGTTTTGTTTTCAACAAAAAGCACTTACAGCCCAGAGACCGCACAAGATATAGACGACAGTGGTTGAATATCCTGGGTCTGACCAGAAGTAGTTCAATTCGAGTGAAATGAGTAGTCCGCAGAGTATCCTATTGAATTGGGGGGGGGGTGGGGGGCATGAAATCATCCTAAATTTCATACCAATAATGAGCTGAGTTAATGAAGATTCTCTTGAAAGGCATGGTGTCGTTTCCGAAGATATGCACAAAGACGGTCTCATACTCTCTCTTAATGAAATGCAAGATAGCGAGCACGGTTGCAACCCTAGGGAGAGATAATTGATAAGTAATTCGCTAATAAACACGAGAGATTACTTTTGAATGAAATGCATTTCATGGTGAAGTCCCTTGTGAATTAGCGATGAAGTTATAAAGTTGGCTCCAAAGAAAAGGATCGGTCCAAAATACTCGACAAGGAACACTGTAGTCCACCCAACCTGAGGGCCGAGATCCTTCAAAGTAATTTCAACTGTATCCTTCACTCCATAGTGAGACAGAGGTTGATAATTCTCCTTCAGAACGATCTTATCGTCCTTTGGTTTACTATTATAACGCAAGGTAAGACAAAAACTTTGAAATGTTGATTAATTACTCTGTGGTTGTGCCTACAGGGTTCGGAATGGTAAGGTATTGTCTTTCGATCCCGAGTTTTCCTGAAGATTAGAACAGAATTATAAGGTTGTGGTAGTAGGAAGGATCGTTTACTTTTTTCAAAGATCGCTCTCTTGATGTCACCAACCTCAGTGCTTGGGCTGAATGACTGTTGGAGGATTTCTCTTCCCTTTCTGTCAACAACTTTGACTTGAATTTGTTTGCTCATATTCGAAAAGATATAAATTTGGTTAATGTTCTAATCAAATTGAAATCCACGTCTTATAATTTGACGAAAATTTGAATAAAAATGATTTTCGGCTTGTTAGACTCTGCCGTAGCCTTTCTAGAGGCCAAGACCGGTGCCGCGAATGACCAGCTAAAGTTCGTGATATGTTTGTTAGCGTGCTACCCTATCGGCTTCGCCTTCAAACACATCCGTCCGCCTGTTGTCAGATTGTCACTCGGTCTTCTTCTTGGTATTGTACAAGAAATTTACCTCTATGACTTCCAGGTGCTCTTCCTGTTGGGTTTGGCATTCTCTTCATATGTGCTGATGCTCATCGTCGGAAGAAAATGCGGATTCATTGTCACGGCGTACTCTCTCGCCTACTTATCCGCTTTTCACATTTACAGAATGTACGTTGACTACGGCGGCTGGAAGTTAGACATTTCAACGACGTTGATGATGGCCGTCCCTAAGATTTGCTCTGTTGCCTGGTGCTATCAAGACGGAAGAACTCAAAAGAAGCTATCCAAGGAAGAAGAGATGCATAAACTCGACCGTCTCCCAAATATCTTCGAATACATGTCTTACATGCTGTTCTACACCACCGTCGTCGTTGGTCCATTCTGCGATTACGACGAATTCAGAGACTACATCTACCACAGGAACGACTACAGCAACATTCCAAACCCACTGTGGGTTTCCCTCAGAACCCTCTTCATTGGACTCGTTTCTATGGGAATCACAGCTACTGTCCTTCCAAAGAACGACATGATCTACACCATGACCAAGGAATACAGAGAAGATCCTATTTGGTACCAAATCTACTTTTTATTGTTTAGCGGGTTCCTGATCAGAGTCAAATACTTCACCGTTTGGTACATTGTAACCGCAAACACAATGGCCTGCGGCTTGAGCTACAACGGAAGAGATCAAAACGGAAAGCCCCAATGGGACCGCATTTGGAGCGCTTCTTATCGCCACGAAATCCAAGACAACATTAGAGCGAAGCTCGAAGATTGGAACCACTCTGTTCAAGAATGGCTCAGAAGATACATCTATCTGAGAGTCTGCAGCGAGGAAGAGGGTAAAAGAAACCCAAAGAAGGCCGTGTTTGCCTCCAACGTCGCTTTCATGGTTTCCGCCTTCTGGCATGGGTTCTATCCTGGATACTACATCGGCTTCCTACATCTGTTCTTGCTCCAAGCTAACTCTAAGTTCCTGTATAGAGCGAAAGGAAGACTCAGCTGGGTTCCTGGCCCTGTAGCCTTGTTCTTTAAACATTTCCTCACCTGCTTCTTCTTGGACTATTGTGGAGCCTTGTTCTACTTACTTACGTTGAACCCGATCTTCTACTACATGCATTCAACGGCTTATATCCCTAGTATCCTCCTGATCGGCACGTTTGTCTTCTTCTCTGTGACGAATTGGGGACAGAAAGACAAGAGACCAGCTGCGAAGAAGCCAGAAAAGGCTGTTGAAATGGCTGACAAAAAGAAGGACTAGAATCGTCAAAGAAAATAATAGGAGTTTCAGTAGAGATTAGGACCATCCTAAGAAAATGGTGGTTCCGCGATTGAAAAAATAAACAAAAAGTTAGAATTGAATAAACTCCTTCATTCATGATTAGTAAAAACTAAAATCAAAAACAATATGAATCATTTAATAAGAATCCAAATATATTAGTCAGACTCTCTTGAGATAATCGCGCGCCTACTTGGTTTCTGAATCACCAAGACCCAAAACTAATAATAATTATTTCTTTCATCATAATTCTCTAAATATTCAAAGCAAAAGACTTTACTTAAAATTTTTCAAGCACCATGAAAAGAGCGAGAATAATTTTATGATGTTTGACAATCCTAACTAATCTATTATTACAAAAACATGAGAAATTATGACAACGTGAAGGCAAAGTTTTCTTCCAATAACTTCTTGCTCAATCAATAGTAAATTCTACAAAATATATTTTCTCTTTTGCAGCTCTAAAATCGTTTCATTAAATAAAATTTGAGTTTTCCCTTTTATGCCTTCAAAACTATGAAAATACTAATTATTTTTTTCTTCATTAACTTCATAGTCTCAATAAAATTTTTCTTTCTCCATAGTCGCTCGATAATTTGTTCATTACAACGCAATTAATTATCAAGGGAGTAAATCCGTAGCGAAAATGTCAAAGGAAATTTTTCTGTTGAAGAAAATACCGCCACTCCTGCAGACTCTCGGCTACACAGATTTTCTATAGTTCTTGTCTGCACTTAAATCAAAATTTTTAATTTGAGGGTTTCCTCGTTCGTTTTGCTCTCTCTATAAATCCAAGTTTTATTAAATAGATCTATTTAAATTGCAAGGAATTATTCCCTCGATTCCAAAAAAGTAAGAGATGGCACAAAAGGAAATCACGTCTGACTTTGGCAAAGTCCCTGCCAACTACGACTTCTCTACCAAGAGTAACACACAAATCCTAAACGAAACTGATAGCTTGCATTTTAGACTTCAACTGGAAGGAATATGACAAGGAGTACCTCCTGAGAACCGACGCCGTCTGGGAAAAGACCAAGCTCAAGGACTTTTTCAGACTCTATAACAAAGTACCACTCCAAACTGACCCTTCTCTTGACTTCCTCTCGAATCTTAGGTCATGTACTTCAACAAAGGCACAAAGAATTACGATCTTGTCGAGCCAGAAGACCTCTACACTTTGATCTTCGAAGGCTGTAATAACTGACACTCTGAGTTGAATTAACCATTCTTAGGGGCTCTTGAGGACGTTGAGGGTTACCCAGGCATGTCTCCAACAGGCAGAACAGTACACATTTCTTATGATTTTAAGATATCAACCTCTTTTCGCACAGAACTCCTTCCAAGCTGCCACTGGACCAAAGCAAAGAACCATCACTCCAGCAGCCACCCATCAAATTTATCAAGATTACTACTTTTTGTGAGTTATTTCAAATTTTGCTCTGAGCTAATCGTGCGTTATGATAGGTGCGCTTTGAGATTCGAAAAGTGGTGGAGATGCGACATGATCTACTATGACAAGAGAGACAATTACGACTACAACCTCGACCAAACCAAATACAAGGCCTATCCTTGCTACAGACAATTCTATGAAGCTCAATACGCCTGCACTGATGACATGTTTGAATTCTTGATGGAACTCGCATACGCGAAGCAAGCTTCTGATAACTTTGAAGATGATTGGAGAAACAACGAACTCGGCAACAACCCAACAATTTACGACACTCCAAACAAAGCCAAGAGAAAGACTTACACCTACTAACAGAGCTATCACGATTCGAATCCGTTGTTAAGTATTGTTGTAGAGAATTGTGCATGTGGTTATCTGATCGCTTCATGATCGATAGAAAAGTTGAAGTTCAAGCTTAACCTCATTAGGGAGCTTGAAAACTAATTGCATACTGCATATTTCTCTCAAACTTATGTTAGAAGTTAACAACCTGACCTTCAACAGTTAATTTCTTGAAAAATAGCATTGAAATTAGAACGAATTTAGACATAAAATCATCATCTTCCTCAGATGAAGCATATTGAAAAATTAAATATCAAATTGGCGTATGTAATCAATAAGACCCGTTTCAAGAGTTCAAGGTGGAAGATGAGTGCGGGTCTGATGTTTCTTGATGATGATTAATGACGGATAATGGCGTTATAGCATCAGAAATTTATAGCTTAATGAGGATAGAATACTTTGATAAAATTGAGTTAATCAAGGTCAGATTGCGCTACTTCGGATAAATTATCGCTACTCATTTTTATTTATAATTAATTTAAAAATGGAAACGAAATCCGACGAGATTGTACTTGGCATTGACATTGGAACGACAGCAATCTGTGCAGGAGCATGGGTCACTGATCACATTGAAATCATTTCTGAAAGCGCGATTAGCAGAACCATTCCTGCCTATGTCTCATTCAACGATGCTAAACGCATTGTCGGTGAGCTAGCCAAGAGTCAAGCGACTATTAACCCTAAGAACACTATCTATGAATTTCAGAGCCTGATTGGTCGCAGAATCAGAAGCGACATCAATCAAGAAGAATTGGAGAAGTTTTCTTTTAAGGTAGAACCCGACCCCAAAGGCCTCCCGTTGTTCGTGGTTCAGTATCAAGGAGAGACAAAAAAGTATACTGGGGAAGAACTGTTGGGAATGATCCTGGAGCATGTAAAGAATATGGCCACCAGTTACTTCCAAAAACCTGTAAAGAAAGCTGTCCTTACTGTACCTGCTTACTACAATGACGCCGAACGTCAGGCAACTAAAGAAGCGGCAACTATTGCTGGACTAAAAGTGTTAAGAATAATTAACCAGCCTCAAGCAAGTTGTAAAGCCTATGCCCTCCATAAAAGGGACCAGAATCTCAGAATACTATTGTTATCCATGTTGGAGGGAGCCAATGCTCTGTGACAGGCGCCCTAATCGAAGATGGAATGTATGAGATCGTTTCTAACGCATATGATTTGGATCTTGGAGGAAACACATTCACAATGAAACTTGTTGAATATTGCGCGAATCAATTTCTAAAGAAAGAAGGCATTGATATTCATTCCAAGCACTGAAAAAACTTGAAAATTCATGTGAGACAGCTAAAAAGAAACTCTCCTCTGACAAATCAGCAACAGCTCAAGTCGATAATCTCATCAAATCTACCAACTTCATTGAAGAAATTCCTGTCGCATTATTTGAAGAACTCTGTGAAGCAGAATTCAAACACCTAACCGAAATTATAGACACTGTTATGAGTCATGAGGGAATTACGCTCCGTGAAATTCATGATGTTGTGCGAAGTGGAGGGACTACAAACATTCCCAAAATCCAAAAAATCGTGCAAAGTTTTATTGGAGGAAAAGAGCTTTTGCGGACAATAAATCCAGAAGAAGTAATTGCCTATGGAGCAGCAATGCATGCTGAGGAACTTCTAAGACCTGACGATACACAAGATGGTTGTGCCGGACTTAGCATGCTGACACTTTCCTTAGGGATTAAGAGTGCTGGAGGTAAAATGTCAGCCATAATTCCAAGATATTCATTCATCCCTACCAAGCAGAGCAAATTTTTTACGACCTGTTTTGATGACCAGACAACAATGGTTTTTGAGGTTACGAGGGTTGAAGGAGCTAGAACAAAGGACAATGGCTTTTTAGGCAAACTTGTCCTCGAAGATCTTCCAAAGTGTGCTAAAGGCAGTCTTAATGTGGAAGTTATTTTCGAAATGGCTACATTTGGGGATTTAATTGTTACTGCTGTTGAACACATGAGTGGAAAGAAAAATACTTTGGTCATTACTTCTGAGTTGGGCGACCATACATCTGAGAGCTTAAATAAAGAAGCCGAATGGACCCAGCAAGGTACAGTAACTACCTCCCTTCCTGTTGAAGATGAAAAAGAGAATGAAAAGGATGAGATTGAACCTGAAGACAATCTCTATTCGGTTCAAGAAGTTCTTGAGCCCAAAACTCAGGCAGTTGATTCGAGCAAAGTCTAAAACCCTGTTATCCCTGAGACCGACGAAATGAAATCTGAACGATTTAGAAACGCTCCAAGACTTGAGGATATAGACTAGTTTTCTTAGAAAAATCTACATGACTAAATTTGAGATCTTTTCACAGCAATTCATCCTACTAAGAAAAAACTTCTCTTACCTATAATCTACATAATATAATTAGTCGAATCTTTAAAAAACAAAAAAAAAAGCTCTTCGTGGGCTCAATAGTAAAATGAGAAGCTGCTATTTGATCCTAGCAAATTAAGTTCGATCTATTTTTTTTTTTCCTCCCAGTGCTCATTAAACCACGCATTCAAAAGCAAAGAAGTACTCAAATTTCAAGAAAATAGTAAAGGGAGCCGTATCAGATCCAAAGTCAAAGTTCTTGTTGCAATAGCTAAGTTATTTAATCGGAGGATTTTGTTTATAAAAATTATTTATCAAGAACCAAAATCGCGAGTTTTAGAAAACCGACCGTCGTCTGGTCCTCAAAGAACCGCATACACACCTTCCAACATCTCACAAATACCACTACTACCATCACAATTCAAACTAAATAATGGGAGTCTGCACTTCTCGTGGTGATACCGATCCACAGGATTTAAATGCCCTTGATTACGAAAAAGAGCTCAAAGATTTCTACGTCATAACCGTTGTGTTCAACCCCGCTCGCTCTCGCAACCGAATAAAGCTCTACCACAACTTCCGAAAACAAATGGAAAAGTTCGGCGTAAAACTAATTACCCTTGAATGTACCTACCAAGACGCTCCTTTCACAGTTACCACACCAAATTACGAGCCATATAACATTCAATTGAAAACCCACTCTCCTCTTTTCTTCAAGGAACATCTGGTGAACGTAGCCCTCGCTGCGCTGCCTGATGATGCCAAATACGTCTGCTTTGTCGATTTCGAAGCAGAGTTTCTCAGCCCAACCTGGATGAACGACACTATCAAAGCCCTTCATATGTTCAAAGCGGTCCAACTCTTCGAGGATGTCGTGTATTTAGGACCCAGTGGAGACGAACAAAAAAAACTGAAAAGCTTCGCAAGCGAACTTCCCACTAGAAAATCCGCTGATAAAGACTCATTTGACCCTATCACGCATGTCGCTGGCTATGCCTGGGGTTACAGAGTCAGCGCGATTCGAGAGCTCGGAGGTTTGTTTGACCTAAGCATCATTGGAAACTCCGAGAAAATCATGGCTTATTGCCTTGCTGGGAGATCCGATGAATACATTCCTAGCGACATTAGCCAAGATTTCAAGGATTCAGTAGCTCAATGGCAAAAGAAAGCTGCCTCGGTGTTCACCCAAGGCGTGGGGTACGTCCCAGGGACAATACATATCCATTATTCCAGCACCAAGCGGGATAAGAAAGTTTATGAGAACTGGGATATCTTACGAAGAGATAATTTCGAGCCGAAATACGACCTTATTACGGATTACCAAGGTCTTTACACTATCAGCAAGAAGAAAGCGAAACTTTTGGAGGACATGACGCAATTCTTCCATGACATCAACGGTGAGATGCAAGATTTGTGAGCTAACAAAGAGAAAGCAAGACGCTATTATAGATAATCATTCATATATATATAATTATCAAATTTTCAACAATAACAATTATCGTTCTTGCTTTCATATACCTGCTAAGCGATAAACCTGAGTAACAAATTGAAAGAATACGTTAATTTTCTCTCCCAGCTCCCCCGCTCAAGTTATTAATTTTAACATGAGGGCATTTAATTCAGCAAAATTAAACGGAAAGCAATCAAATTCTTGGGCTGGTGGCTCTGTTTACTTATCTATCTTGCGAATTACAAACAATAGATGGGCTGCAACAGTTCCAAAGACATACTCAACCAGATTGAAAAGCAGGTGAGTCGATCTGTAATGAGAATGAGCGTAATATTGGCGATTGTTTAGGATAAGAAAATCCGTGAATTGATGAAAGTCAATCAAAATCTCCAAGCACGAATCAACGAATTGCAGCAAGTGATAAATCAACGAAAGAGATCGCAGGATTCTGTAAAATGCAATAAGAATTCTATTTATTTCACCATGGTGTGCTGCTATCTATTAGACAAATGAACTAACGAATCTCAAATCAACTATCGACACCAGATTCACTCAGTTAGAAGACAGAGTGCGGAAGATTCATGACGATTTCCGGTTGAAATTGTTTGAAGGTGTCGTCGATAACCTAGGAGAGAACGAGCTGAATATTCAGAATATTGAAAACGTAGAGAACGAAAAAATAAAGAAAGTCGATCAGTCAATATCGCTGATTTCGCCTGACAAAATTGATAATCTTAAAGACCAAGGTCCAGGCACCAAGTGGGATGAGGTAAGGGGAAAAAAGAAAAGAAAGCGAGAGCTTAGAGAAATATTTTTTTGATAGTTATTAGAAGATTCAAACGCAGAGCAGCAGCAACAGCAGCAACAGCAAAAAGATCAGTTGCAACATCTACCGCATCAAAGCGCAATCCGAAACACCATTACCGACATGAATAGGCTAAGTAAAAGGCCGAGTTCGAAAGACACTGAGCTCAAGAAGGAAGAGAGTAATAAGGAGGAAGAGAAAAAGGAGCATGTGGATAAGAATGAGAGTCCCACGGATAGAATCGTTGGTAGGGACAAAAAGATTGTGGAAATACACGCGAGAGAGGAAGGAAAGGGGACGGATCAAGAAAAAAATAAAACGAAAACTCTCAAATCGACGGAACTTCAGCCGGGTATCTTGACTCATAATGATATCAGGATGAGTTTGGCAACCGAGTCGAATGCAGAGCTCGCAGATGAGAGTAAGAGCTGCTTTCCTTTGCTCATAGTGATTTTTTTAATCATATATATAGGCAAATCGAAAAAGAGCACTTTGGCTAAGCCAACGGATTTAATTACAAGTGGCAAAGGGAAAGAGATTTATAATGAAGTCATGAACAAAATGTTCAAAACTCCTTCTTCCAAAAGAGCTTCTGATGCTGACCTTTAAATTCTCTTCCAATTCCGTCGGCTTTGCTCGTTAATTATCTTCTTCCTCGATCTTCAAGCTTGCAATTCATATACTTATATCTATTCTACATGCTTAGGAGCGTTGTAACACTAACAATTATCATTTTTCGTTTTTTCATTAAGCTTCTAAATCAAAATTACTGTTAAATAAGTTAACATACGATTCCTTCTCTCTTAATACATCACAACTCCTGCCAGTCAGTGCTAAATTTTTCGTTGTTGTACTTCTGAAAAACTAAGGAACTAAGAGAATGAATGGAAGACCAGACCTAGAGATCTTTACATGAAGGCAGGATTAGTGTCTTTATTCTTATTGGGGATGAGAATGCACTATGGATTATGAATTTTTTTGATGTGTTTGTTTGGAATGTGGCAATACTTGATTCTATCTATAAATGATAACGATGATCAAGTGGAATATGCTCAGAATCAAATATGCAAAAGAGAAAAGGCCATCAATAGCTTGAAGTTATTGTGAGTAGAAGCTGCGAGAGATATATTGAACTGCCTCATTAACGGTTCTGAATTTTTCAACGTCATCATCAGGGAATTCCATGTAAAATTCATCTTCAGCCTCTAACATCAGCTCCACGTACGAAAGCTCGTCGAATCCGTGCTCAATGAAAGTTGAGTCCAAGGTGATTTTCTCAGGGTTCTTGACATTATCATGCAAAGCCATAAGCTTGACTAATCTTCTGGCAACTTCATTTGGATCGATGTAGTATCCTTGTCTCTCGTTTCTGAAAATAAGCCCCTCTTTTGTGTAGAATCTCTTTGGCTGGTGGAATAATTCGTTGGTTGCGACTCTGTAGGCTGAAGTGAGGCTCGAGGCGCTTTTGAATGAAGTTGTGAGCTTGGCGAATTGCTTTAGCATTTTTGTTATCTTTATTGCCTTTTATTCTGTAATTAATTACAATTTCGGGCAATTACCTCTGATGCAGGCATTGCTATAGGTAACAATCTATTGCTATACAGAATTATTAGAAGACCGAGAGAACCTGGGGTCTTTGTATTTTCTGAAGCACCGAGAATTTGTTGGGAAGAACAAAATGGTGATATTACAACATATATCTAGAAAAAATTGAGAAGGTTGGAAACTATAGCATCCCTTAAGGAGAACAATGTTGCTTCTTTATTCGAGGCTAATTTCGTGAAAATAAAGCTCATTTATTTTGGAAGATTTATGATTTATTCAAAGCGTTTCAACATTAGAGTAAATTAGTTATAATTTCAGGTGAGCCTATCTAAAATCTGCCCATTTACCAATATGTTGTTTTTGAATATTTAGCCTTTATATGCGTGCTTGTTTGTATATTTCCATTATTTGAAAATTGATGTTAGCTCTCTTCAGAGCGAATTTTCTGGAGTAATCGATTCGAAAATTTCTTTAGCCAACAAAGAGAGCGAGAGAGTACTTCTTGATACAAAGAAAAGGTCTTCAGTTTGAAAGTCTCAGCATATCAGTTTGCGTTATCTTCCCAGTGAGCCAAGTTTAATGATGAAGAATACATTTTTTAAGTGAATCTTAATCCACACGAATCAATTACCAGGACAAATAAGAAAAATATTTCCTTGGGAAAAGAATGTAGAATGCTCAAAGAGAAGCTCATTCATTGTTTCTTAATTTCAAAATCAAAGTGAAGATTATCGAATAAAATGCTATTTAACCCTCTAAGAGCAATCAATAGTGCACTCTTAATTCTGATACCACAAAATCACACCATCTTTGAAATGGTCAAAATATGAAAAGCTTTCGTAGTCTAATTTAACTTCTCTTAACTCAGTTTGAAAATTGTGTATCTAACTTCTTGCAAGAGTTTTCTAGCATAACAAATTTGATGGTTCTCTAAAATAAATTTAATTTTGAGTGATTCGCTTTTTATTTTCCTCTCCGAATCTCAATCATCGTTTTATACTATAGATTCGACTATGAGTCTATCTGTGCAATTCTCCGAGGTAAAACACGAAAAAATATTCTCCTTTACAAGCAACTTTCTTTACATGCATACTGTGAAAATATTAATTTGGTTAAACGTTATGGAATTTTAACTAAATTTTACCCATTTCCAAAATTTGGCTCAACGGATGAAATCATCAATAATTTTTGGCAAATAGTTGCATGATGAATCAGAATTCGTTGCGAAAAGAGTAAAATCGCTTGGAAAGTTGTAGTGTGTTGGTAACGTAATCCTCCTACATCAACGGAGAACAATTCCTTTGAATTCTGATAATATGCAATTTCATTTGCTACATAGTTTGGAATTCTATTGTTCGTTGTTGGAGTAGTACTGACGATTTTTCTGAACAAGCATTTTAACACTTCATGGGGCTGGTTCCTATTAATCCCATTACTCTCGATTGGTGTTGGTATCTATGTGATTATTTATGCTTCGAACGTAAGAACGACAGCCTTGATCTTCCTTTCAAATGAAACGAAAATCGATCCGGACTATTTCGACAGGTACGTTTTTTATCGAACTCAGTTTGAGCTATTGAAGCTTTGAGAAGGCTTTATGAAGTTACATGTATTTCCTCTTTGTGTCAACAATTTGTAATGTATACATTCAACAACAAAGGACATCTTTCCATACACATAAAATCTCCTCTAGCTACCACATTTAAGAATTATGATTCTCAATGAAACCGCAAAAGTAAATCAGACCCATATAAAAACTCCACGTTTCAAAAGCTTATTTGTTAACAATGGGTAAAACTATAAAAATTTCCAAAATTTGATAAAGTTTCAATACAGATTAAACATTCAAATGAATTTGAATATTGTGAACATCAAAAATGTGTATTTATCTAAAACAAAAAAATTTCCTACATATCATCTCGGCTATTTCGCTCACAGCAAAAGCTTTGTATTCTATTTACATTCTTACAGTTTGAAATCAAGAAGCATTTCGTCACTGAGTTTCGCTCCCTCAAGGAGATTTAGTTTTTTTTCTCCCGAGAAACTACCTGTGAATCATCAACAAATTTTCAGATACCTAAATCAGATTTCGTTTACCTGGCCAGTACTGCGCAGATGAAATATGCGGAGGAAGAATCCCAAGCCGTTTGTAACACGCCGCGATTAACTCTGAGCAAAAAAATGTTTGTTCTTCCTCTTTTGTTACCCCTCCGGCATCCGGTTTTACTGTCGAATATTTCTTCATTAGCTTCGCAGGGGATACTCCATATTTCTTTCCTAGGGCGCTCTAAGAAGAAAAGATAAGAAGAGCCACTAGAATTAATGTACTCGAACAAATCTTTCAATTGTTTTAATAGTGCCATCGGTTCGCTCCATTTCTAACTTCCTATACACCATTCTTTGCAGATTTCAGTTCCAACGTCTAAATTTTGAAGGAATTTACCTGTCATAGAGCTCATGCCATTTGTGTTCTACAAATGTCGTCCAGCGACAAAGCCCAACACCATCTCGACTTGTTGCCTCAAATAAAATGATGTCGCCTGATCTGTATCTCAACAGCATTGCGACATGATCTAAGGAAAAATAATCGAATCAACTCCATAACAAAGAAATATTATGTACCATAGGAACTCATTGTGAATGACCTCTGAACTTTTGCAAGGAATTTTTTCGTTCTAGAGATATTATAATATTCAAGAGCAGGAGTGGCAAATACTTGAAAAGAAGCAGATCTCCGGATTCAACCATAGAGGTGAACTTGGCATTAGAAATTCTCTGAAACTATATTATTTTCAACAGCAAAAAGCTTGTTATGAGGCAGATGAACTAATGTTACCTGCCAAAACAGGTTGTTGAGCAATAATCTTGGAGTTTCTGACGCTCTTTGCTTGTCAGAAGCCTGAATATGAAGCTTGATGACATCAAGCCATTGATAGAGCTCTTCATTGCTTGCAGCTTTGAAATAGAAATTATTGGACAGGCCTTTCACCTTAATTCTATTGCAATTAAGTCTGTAAGTATTTGTTGCATTTGAAATAATAAGTCGAACCTCAGTGTTGATGAGCAGACTGGATTTCCTTCGATCTATGAAATAGAATTATTGAGTATTTCCTACCGAATGATCTTCATACCTCGACGGCAGCCTCTACCAGGTTGAAATCAATGCATCCCTGCAGTTTGTGCTGCTGTTTTGGGTGATAGAATAACAGTTTTGAATTCTTTAATTGAACCCATTTCGTCTGCAGTACGTGTAGAGATTAAACTAACTGTATTAACAATTGAAAAGTTTACATTCCAAACAAGGTAAGATGAGCGCTTCTTGAGATAACCTGAATAAGTTGGAGCTAAAGATTCTTCGTCTCGGAACTCAGAGCGTTTCTTCTCAGGTACGACAGGAATGACTCTTTCTGAGAATTCGAAAGTAGGTATATCAGTGATTTTCTGAGGACCTTCTTCAGCTAAACAACTTTATCATGCATTCAAGTTAAGAAAACTACGTATTGTGTCATTTTCTTTCGCAATTTCATCATCATCTGAAGAAATTTTCCGCTCTATGCAACTTTCTAACGGCTTCTCACTCTCCTCGTCATCGCATGGATTCTCTTCTTCAACATCATTATCAAAAACAGCTCCTTCTACAATCGTTTGATCTTCACTTCCTTCGATTTCTCGTTCAGACTGAATTTGCTGTTCACTCATTAGATTTATAGTTTGCTTTGATTGGCCATCCGTGGTCGAATTCTCATTTGTACCCTCATTACTTGGTGTTTTCAGAGCCTCTTCACCTTTGATACCCTTCTCAAGCACCTGGCTTTCGAAAAGTTTCACCTGTAAACATCCTCTAAGCGACTTCATCCCATCAAATTTATCGACTAGTTGGAGAATATCATGTTCTTCACAATCATTGATTTGCAAGTCTTGAAACCGATTCACTTTGGACTTCATTATCGGCGTATTGTCTTCACTGTCACACAATGACTCGGGATTTTCGAAAGTTATCTTTTCTACTTTTTCCGGTGAGGTTTGTCCGTCCTTGCTGAGATCTGTTTCAGTTTGGGGTTTCTCGGTGCTTTCAAGGCTCGAGATGGATTTTCCAATGTTTTGAGTTTCTTCGAGTACGGTCTGCGTTATGATCTCACTCATTGTTAGAAGATGAATAGGTGTAGTTATTTTATCTGGGCTGCACAAAATTAATCCAACAAGCAATAAAATAATTCTTTTTAGCAATCTTTAGTCCAAAAAACAAAAAAAAAATTAATCGTGCTTTGAGACTGTTTTATTCAAGAATCTCCTAATTCATTATAATATTCACTCCAATGAAATTACTACATTTTCGCTTTGGCTGTCATAGGAAATAAAAGGAACGAATAAAACCTACTCATATTGCATGATTCAACTTGATAAGAGAAAAATTCCATTTCACGTAGGTCGCAATTTATTGAAGAACCGATCTGAGTTTTGCCTAATTCAAAAAATCTGGTATTCTAATAAGCTTCATTTAGGTTGTTTCCGGCTACTCTCAACGAAATATTCATTAAAAACAGCTTTTGAACTTGGTATAAGAAACCTATCAAAATTGATCGGGTTTTATGAAGTTTAAACCCAATTAAAAAAAAAAAATTGCTTCCATCTCTCATGAAATATTTCGTTAATTTTAGCGATATTGCTGCTAATAACGAAATAGAAGGGAAAATGTTGGGAAGCGCGTTTTTGAATGACGGCTCCTTACTGATTTCATAGATTTTAAGTGATGAGAGAGTCATAACTTTGTGAGTTTTAAAATCTCTGCTAATTTTTCCCTTGTTTAAAACCCTAAGAAGCCCAATGAAATAGCAATATTGACCAAACATACACGCAATGGCTAAAGAACAGCCTATATCAATGTTCCTAAAGCTCCTGAGCTTGTTTTTCCGTTCCTTCTGCGGTATCTCCTAATTCATCAGATTGCGCTTCGATAGAGTTAATAAATGCTTCAAGCTCTATGTTTGTAGAAAAAGCCCTTTTAATTTGATTCGCTATCATCACAATTTACTTGCATTCATTTCTTCAAGTTGATCACTAAACTTCAAAATTTTCCACGTGTCGAAGGTCAAACCAAATGACCCAGGCTCCTCAATCATACCCTGGATCGTGGCTGCGTCCTCATTTGCGAGATCTTCGCAATTCAATACATTAGCTCAACAAATTAAAATAGATGCTCACCAAATTGAGCTATTAAATCATGATAGATGGCAGCAACTTTTTCCTTGACAAACTCTTCAAATTCGTTGGCTGCGTCTCTGGCTCGACTTTCTGAGAACTAAATAAGACACAAATTAGATTAACTCTGTAATTAAGAAAAGATTCAATTAGTGCGCTCTTCTCTATCTCATTCAATTTGAGGTGACATGAGAGTATTAGCATTTCGTGAGTTTTTTCATCATATCCAATATATCTTGATACCTTTTCTATATTTGAAAATTTTTCTTGCAAATACGTTTCCGCTATGTACTCAACCATTTTCTTGTCTTCAGCTCTCTTGGATAGAAGAGAATGAAGTTGAAGTTGTTTAAAGATGAATGAAAATTTACGGTCAAAGAGTCTCGCGCATAGTCGCTTAATTTATTCTGAAATTCGGTTTTTGAAACCGGCTCGTTATTTTGAAAGAGACCTGCGAAGTATGTTCTCCAATATGCTGTTGGCTCCACAAACTCAATCGGAATGCTATTCAGGCTCGTTGCTTGCGAGACCAAGAGCATCACAAATATGCTGAGTATAAAGATATTCATCTTTGGTGAGTTTGAAATAATTTTATTTATTGCAATTTTACTCATCTACTTGTGTTTATGCTTCATTGCATTACATTGTATTGCATAGAACTCTCACGAAAAATAAACATAGCCATTCCCTCCCATTATTGAAGATAAAAGGTAATATGGCTGTGAGATAGTCGGCGACTCAGGTGTGAGAGACCTAAATTTTGAAATATTTTGAAATTTTTCAACTTAGAGTAAAATCAATACTCAATAACTAAAATTATCAAAACATAACAACCAAATATCTAGATTCATTGTGTTAAGATAATTATTTAAGGAGTCTTCAGAGCCTTTTGAATACAAAAGACTTGGCATACTTGTGATCTATCATAAGCCTAGCTCGCTGTTGGCTTCTTGAAAAAGCTGGAGATGTTCATTGTATTCTTTGCTGCCTTGACTAAATTTTCATTAGGTTTCATTTTCTTCGCTATATTCGTATTGGGTGTCGCTTTTGAGCTAATTGTCGGCGTAGATTTTTCTTGAATTGAGTTGGTTATGGGTGGGTCATTCTCGTTGCTGGTCGGCTGAGCAACTTCAGTATATTTTCTCTTCTCCGTTTTCTTTTCGGTTATCATTTTCACGGTGATATTGTATTTAGTAGTATAAGACTCAAGAAGATAGTCTGCTACATATTCGTAAAGGAATTCCATAGCAAGCAAATTTAAGCCTAGACGCAATTATTTTATTGTAACATGACACTACTGATATATAATTACTGTTTTCGTTGTCTTCAGCAGCATTGAATTTGGAGGACAATCTCGTCTTGACTACCTCTTTGACTCTCTCGAACTGCGAATAGAATTTGAATAAAAAATCTGCAAAGAGGACTATATTGGGTACTCTAGTATCAAGCCATGAGTGCAGCTTCTCGTCGTTCAGACGTATCATGAAAAAAACTTCCTCATCGATTTCTATTGCAATATTTGTAAATGATAAGGGAAATGATGGTAGTAATAGAATTTTTCATCGAAGCAGTTGTGGTTATATATGACAAATGATAAATAAAGCTGTGGTAATTGATAAGCAGATGCTTACTTCTCTCGGAAACATCACAGATTTGTTTGAGGCTTTGCCTGAGTTTAGGACTCTGTCTGAGTATGGTCAAGCCCTTTCGCTCAGACTCAGTTTTGCAATCTTCCGAAGAAAACATCTGATTGATCTCATACATTTTTCCTTTGGTTTCAGCATCTACCTATGTGGCCAATTCGTTATTTTCAAACATAAGTGTCTACAAATACTTTGCCTCTCTTCTTCGTGAGGTAGGGTAGCGCCAAGAACAGGATATTCACGTTATTTATCACATAAATATTTCCGTCTACGGATAGATGGGTAAATTATCCCAACAGATATACGGCGTTAAATCTACCTGCAACGACATAGTCTCCAGAGAAGTAGCTTCCATCGTTTTGAAGTTTGGTTATTTCAAAGATCACGTCGTTTTTCTTGTTGTAGAGGTAATTGCGAGTAAGGCTTGAATCTTTCATGGATGGTAGTTGAAAATGCTCGGTTTCAGCGTCCAAATATTTTTCACTTTCTTTACCATTGAATCAGATAAACCGTATCCAGAGTTTTAGGATATTACTTGGACAGAAGAAGATGCGCTTGGAAGTTTGCGATTGGATGTTCATGGCAGATAGTTTATTTTGGCTACGAAAAATTGAATTATATTTTAGTTACCCGCCAATTCGTTCAGATTAATATCAAAGAGTGAGAAAAGTTTGGGAGAATTCAAATTGATTTAGCTGTTTTATTTGAAATGGAGGGAAAGTGAAGATCTCTTTAATTGGGTTTCATGGGATGACTCCTGATCTCCATTATGACTGAGGTCGGAAAAATAGATAAGGCAAAGATTTGTGACGTTCTAAGGCAAATATTTTCATAATTATTCTATTAATTTTACTGAAACACGTAGCTGCATTGAGTAATTCATACTATTAAATATTGCATGATGTTGCTTCCACAATCGATTTATAATCAGAAATTTTTATGTCATATCTAGGAATCACAACTTATTAGATAAACTAGCAGAGTAAGAGGAAATTCATTATTCATATGTGTTGGGTGAACTATTCAGCAAACTTTGTCCTGACAATTTTAATTTGCTTTTTCATATTTTAATTTCATTTAGCCTCAAAATTGATTTGATGCTTGCAATTAAACGTTGCACAGGTTGTGGCAAATTAACTTGAAGAATTAAAATACTGTTAAGCCAATCTATGAGTAGTAAATCTTCAAACTTTACTACACCTTATCAGTAAAGAAATAATCGTAAACCAGCCATTTTTTATTCGTCAATACGCTAAGATCGTTTTAGATTCTCCATCCATTTGAATTTTTCTCGAGATTCAAACAATCTGAATGCACTCAGATAAACCCTTTGATTTATTATTTTATGTGGCTTTACATCAGGATTGACGGTAGAGATGACAAACAGTTCCATTTAATTTTATTCATATATCAAGAAGCAAAAAACCCGTCAATACTAATTTACAATCAAGTCACTCTGAAAACAGGCATATCACTTTGCATTCACCAACTCCTTAACTTACTTAGACGATTCCAACAAAACCTTAGCGTTTCTCCACGAACCTCCGGGTGTTTGATGGCACCATAAAACCTGTTTTCCAGCACATTCTCTAAAGCCTGAACAACAATAATTTTTATCAATAATTTTAACTATCATATTGAAGAGTCTTGTATTTTAAAACTCTGCCAATAATTAAAAGGATGAATACAGTCAGCGCCTCACTTCAAGAAAAGCAATGTAAAATCATTCTCACATCCACAATCTCATCACCATTTCTCTCAGCTTTCGACCTCACTGAATTTGAAGACTGCTTCTATCAGGGTTACTACCACCAGAACCAACCTGATGGGAAAGGGATCATAATATACAAGAACGGCGACTGTTACTATGGTAAATTAAAGAATGAGAAGCATTGTTACTTACAGACTTGCGCAGGTGAGATCGAAGACAATGTGATGAAAGGAAAAGGCTACTTCTTCCCAGCAATGGGAGGAGTTATTGAGGGTCATTTTGAGAATCACTTCGCAAACGGGTTTTGCTTAGTGAGCTTCCCAAATGGAGATCAGTTCAAAGGATTTCTGAGGGACGGTCAAATAAATGGCAAAGGAATCAAATACACTGCGAACACCAACTCCTGGACCTATCAAATATATGAAAATGGAGAGCCAGTCCAAGAACTTTATAAAGGAGAAGGAGAACCAATAAATATAGGTATTTAAGAGTTCTTTACCTCATATTCTCATTATTTATAGAAATTAACGTTGAAGCTGATGGTTTAACAGTTTCAAATCTAAGAATTGCACAGGAGTTGAATGCAACTGAAAGCTATGAGGTAAAAGTTGTTCTGTTCCGGAAAATTAACTTCTTCGACTATGAATTAGGGTCAGATGAAAGGTGGTCTTAAGAACGGACTTGGAATCATGCATCTTGAAGATCAGAGCAAGATTTTTGGTGTTTGGAAAAATAATATATTGCAAGGTCTTGGAGTAAGCCTCCGCCCTTCAGGCATCGTTAGTCTTGGGCATTTTGAGGTAAGAAAACGAGCACTCACAGCAGCAATAACATTAATCTTTCGAATTTAGGATCGCAAACTTCAAGGGTTTGGAAGAAGGATGGAACCCAACGGCCATATTTATGTGGGAAATTTCGAAAACGACGAATACAATGGCGATGGTAGCTATTTAACATGCTTGGTTCATTTCTAATCGTAATTTACTTCTCCAGGTGTGCTGCTTGATCCTCGAAGAAAGAAAGTAAGTCTTGGAAAATTTAAGAACGGCAAATTCATTGCTCGCGCTCCCGAGGGAAAAGACCTTGACATGATGGCTAAAAGAGGGGTTTGTCCAGAACTCCGAAAAGTACTTGAGGAAGCTCCTGTGGGCTCAAGCCCTCATCAAGAAACAAAATCGCCAGATTACAAACAATTCCTTCATAAAATCGAAGAGATTGTCCATAGCAAGGTCGTATTGTCCAACCAAACGGAAGTCACCAAAGGACAAATCCCAAATTTCACTGGGAAAACTGAGATCAAGCTGGCGAAGAAATTTAAGGAAAAATTGGAGGAGAACGTCGAAAGGATTCAGGATATGAATCCAATGACTCAATCGACTGAGCTGATCAAACTTGCGAGAGAACTCCTCACTGACAGGAGCAGGTCTCCCTTCGTATCTCCTGGGCAATCAAGAAGCCCATACACACAATTTTTATACGATCCAGCAGGCTGGGATGTATGGGAGAGACTCAACAAACGCGCTGGATTTGAGAAAAATGATGAAGGCACATTTGGATGGCTTCTAAATAGGGAAGATCCAAATGCACGACCTATAGTAATAAACAATGGTAATGAAGATTTCGTCATAGCTTCTTATGCTAAATAACGGTGTTTGTAGGAGTAGCTGGTCAGAATGAAGCAATCAATAACGAAATGAGACCCACAAACAGCTTTGAGAACCCTTTAATAGCAAATCAAAGTTCACCTTCAAGATTGGCTCCTTCAATAGATCCCGGAATGAGACGGTCACCAGAACACTCACCGGAATTTCATAATCGTCATTCAGGGAAGAAAATGAGTTCTCGCCTTCCTTTTGGAATCCCTAACTCTAATCCTGCGATGCCGGTGGCTGTATCTAGCAACAGACCTAGTGAAGATCCGCTTCAGACGTCTCCCAGCGAGGCTACAGAAAAAATAGCACCGAATGAAGCGAAACATTTGACCGCAAAGCAAGCGAATTTAAATAAGATTACTCCTCATAAGCCACTGGAAATTGAGATCGAGAACCCAAATGGAGAAAAATCTGACAAGCCTGAACTTACTCCAGAGAAGTATTCTGCGAGATATGTGAGCCCAAGCAACATCTACACACCAAAAGAGGGTGCCACAGCAACGAAACCACAACAGTTTAATGCTCCTGAGAATCGCACTTCGACTCAGAACGGAAATCCTGAAAATTTGGTCCAACAACCTCAAAAGCCAGAACTCAGGGCACCGAATCAGAACATTGAGACGAAAATAGATCAAATGCAGCCGAGTGAACAAATCAAAGCTGAAAATACTCCGGGTAAAGAGACAGCTGCCTTTAAATATCCTCAGTATCAGCCTGGGAAGAGCTACGTCTCTTATCATAAAGGGCAACCACAAACCCCGAACGAGGATCCATCAAGGAAAGATAAAACTAATGAGCCAGCAAGTGGTGAAAAGAGCTTCAGCTCTAACCGATATTCGACGCCTAGTCAGAATTCTTCTGCAGATATTCCTAATTCAGATACCAAAAGTCAAGAAAACAAGCCTTCAATTCCCTTGACAGACCAAGTCGACAAGCCAGAACGCGATGCGAGATCTCCTTATCAAAAAGACGCTGATAAGTCTCCAAAGTATGAGATCGGTAAGAAGTATGTTCCTTCGCCAATCAAGTACGTTTCGCCGAGATCGCTTGAAGGCGCCAAGAATTATACGCCATATACGAGTAAAACTAGTTCCCAAGAGAACTCTCACTCCAAAGGAGAGCCAAGCAGCGACTCGCAAGGTGGAAAGAAAACGCCGCCAACTGAAGATAATAAAGAGACCAAGCCTATTCAAACGTATGGTTCATATACACCAAAGTATACGTCGTATAGCCCCAAATATAGTCCGAGATACACAAGTTCTTATGAACCGAAGAAATATTTCCCAAGCGCTAATAATCCTAAGCATGAGGGCCAAAACACTGACCAAATTCCTAATGACAAGTCAAAGGAAAACTCACCAGAACAGGATATCGGCAATGATAAACAAAGAAACCCAGAGCCACTGGCTACACCAAAAGGAGATTCAACAAATCAAACTCCAGAGGAAATAAAACTTCAAACAGAGAAACCAAATGAGGTGGCAGTCGGGCAAGTAAAAGAAAATGAAACACCGAAAGCACAGGCAATCACCAAATATGGAAAGTACCAGCCTTCTCATCCAAATCTTAAACCCCAGCCAGAAAACCGTTCTGAGGTTCCTCAACAAAAAGATACTGAGCCAGTAAGGGACACACACGAATCTGAAGGAGGTCCTATTGCAAAACACAAAATCGAAGACGCTGAGGATGAACAAAAACCAGAACAACCTGAGAAGAAAGCTGATCACGCCCAAAAAGCGAAGCCTCATGATCAACGAGATACCACAAGAGAAGAAAAAGAAGAACACCCAAAATTAATCACAGAAAGCAAGCACCCTGAATCATTTGAGTTAGTCCAACCTACAGAAGATAAAAAGGTAGAGGGAAAAGAAGTTGCAAAACCTATGCCAAATACTTCCGCTGAAGGGAAAGCAAATCCAATCCCTACGAAAGAGAAGACAAACACTTCGAATAAATATAAGAAACATAAACAACAACCGATTCATTACAAGGAAGAAGAGGCAAAATTAGTCGACAATAACCCAAATAACCTTCCTGCCGAGAAGCTAAATGAGATTCAAGAAGGAAAACCAAAGGAAGCTATAGTTTCGAGCTATTATCTTCCTACCTTCGACAGAGCAAACTCTCAAAGCCATGAAAAATCAGATGATGCGTCTAAGAAATCAAATCCTGCTGACGTTATGAATGAATCTCGTAGCAGTGAAAGATCCAAACCTTCAAGCAATGGCGATAGGATCAAGCCGCATAGCAGTGATGAAGGAATAGAGGATGAAGAGTCATTTGACCAACGAATTTATAAAACAAAGGACGTTTCGCTTGATCTTTCGAAAAAGAATTCTGAAAATCACGGATCTCAGAAGCATACACCAAAAAGTAAATACTCCGACATTCTCTATCAGATACCGGGAATTCAGAAGGCTGAATCAAAGAAAGAGACAGGTATAGAATCAAAGAAAGAGAGTAGTAGTGAACCAAATAAGCTGAAAAATAGCTCATCATCATCAAGCTCGTCAAGTTCCGAAAGCCGTAGCCTAAAGCCTCACAGCAGCGATGAAGGCATAGAAAACGAAGATAATAGCGACGGCGAGCTCCACACCGAAAAACCGAAAGAGCCTATGACTTTGAATGAAAAGGAAGAAAATTTAAAGCAAGCCGAAGTTAAATCAAACCAACTTCCACAGAAAAAAGCGAAAGTGCTTCCTTCACAACAACAGAAACTTCAATCTACTTCTGAAAAACCAGAAGATCCTCGAACTCAAGTTAAGCCCCAACATGCTACTCCAAGCGAGGAGATTAAGAATGTTGAGGAAGGTGAACCAATCGTTTTCCATAGTGGCCAGCCAGAAACGATGCAAGGAACATTAAGTGAAATCACTCCTGAGTTACACAAGGCAGAAGTCATGACTTTCGGTCAACTTGCTCCAAAGAACGCTGAGAAAGTTAAACAGACGATAGCTCCGAAATATCATGAAGAGAACCCACAAAACACTGATGTCTTGGATCAGCCAGAAAAAATTCATCAAGAGGATCCTGTTTTGAACCCGGATTCAACAAACCTCCATAATAAACCGAGAGCAAGCGATCAAAAAAATTCAAAACATAGTAATAGTGCTCCTAAAGCTTCGCCAACGAAAAAAGGAACTGATGGGAAAAAGGCGAAACAGCAAACTGATGAAAAAATTCCAGAAAAAGTTGAGAAAAAACCCGAGGAATCAAAAGGAAAATCAGAGGAATCAAAAGGAAAACCAGAGGAATCAAAGAAGAAGGATACCAAGAAGAAACCTGATTCGAAACCAAAAAAAACAGACGAGAAGCTCGGAAAGGAAAAAGAAAACCCAGAAGATGAAGCAAATGACTTGTCAACCAATATTGACCAAAAATCAGATTCCGATCAAAAATCAACAGCAAGAAGAAGTCCTCGACACGAAGAAAGACCTCGGGATGAAGCCTCAGACAAACGGCGTTCAGATCGACCTCGTAGAAAGGACAAAGAAGAGCAAGACCCGAAACCCACTAAGCCAACTGAAGAGAAAGCTATTGTAGAAGAAGACAATATCACTCTGCAGTCGCAGAAACCAGTAGAAGTCGCTGCAGAGCAGCTCACTGTAAAGAAAGGCGAGAAGCAAAAGCAAACTGCTGCTCCAATACAAGTCAAGAATCAACCTCAAAAAGCAAAAGTCTTGACCCAAACCGAACCCAAAGAACCAAATGGAAAGTCCATGGAAAGAGAGGCTGAGCGAGAGCCAACTCCTGAGAACTCTAAAAGTAAAACTTCAATTGTTATGGCAAAGTTTAACACCAATTTAGGCCAGAAACAAGAATTACCAAAGAAAAAGTCGAAGAAAGCTCAGCCAAAGGAAGGAGCAAATACCTCTCTGCCAGAAAACGATCCGATGAAACAGAACACACTCCCTTCAGATAGAAAAGCTTCTCCAGAGAACGATTTTGATAAAGATACCGACAGGTCTAAAAACACCGCTCAGAGCACAGCAAAGCTCGACTTAGACCCAGAAGATTCTTCTCTTCGTTTCATTACATCAAAAACTGATCGATCTAAGAATGATGACCCAAAATCTCTTGAACAACATTTAGTTGGAGACAACCTCGAAGAAATTAACCCTGAGGAGAAGGATGACAAACACATCCAGAATATCGAACAGCCTGAACCAATCGGAAACATGACAACAAATCCTCAAGAAAAACCCGAAAAAGCAGCTGTCAAAGTGCTTCCAAACTCAAAACAGAGCCAGAAGAAATCTCAAAAATCTCCTCAACCAAAAGAGAAGACAGATAAACCTCATGAGTCGCAATTTGATCCTCACAAAAGCAACCAATTACCAAGAGAAGCGATTGACCTGGGTTCACTTCTCACTCCTCAAAAGCAACTCGGGCAAAAGACTGAAGATCCATTAAGCACAGACCCTACTCCCCTCAAAGAAGAAGGAAGTTCGAAGAAAGCCCCAAAAGGAAAATCCAAATCGAAAGACGTCCCGAAGTTACAGTTCCCGGCAACCGGGGCAAAAGAAGACGCTGGTCTCCTCAAGGAAGATCTCTCTCAGGCCAACGAGCAACCTGTTGGGGCAGTCCAGACAAAAGATGATCACAATATACAGCACCCTTCAAATGAGAATAAAGAGGGCGCAGAGAATGTAGATCCAAGCAATCGACTCGAAGTGCTTCATATGCAGCACGAATTCTCATTCGAGCCACAGCTTCCTGAGCTCACAAAAGAATTTACGCTGGGACCTGTCCAAGAACCTCCGAAGAAACACCCGCAAAAATCCAGTTTCTCTAAAAAAACTAAACCCGAAAAATTAGACACTCAAAATGCGTTACCTGAAAATGAGGGTGCTAAAGACAAGGGAAAAACTCCGACCAAGAAATCGGGATTTGAGCTGCCTTACAGACTCCCAAATCCAAAGGACGACAACAAAAAAAACGGATCTGAAGACAACAAAAAGCATGATCTGTCAAAAACGTCTTCTGAAAGCTCTAAAAGCGATAAAGAGAGACCTGATAAGAGTCTTGAGATCCACTCCGCTGATGTTTCTGGCAGTAACGAAAAACATAAAGAAAAATCAGTGCCTGAAAAGAAGACTGGAGATAAGAAACCAAAAGATCATAAAAAAGGCAAAGAAAAACCTCACAAAGACTCTAAGAAGCCCCCAGCCCCAGTTTTTTATGTGCTTCAAAAAGGAAGCGAAGGAACTGAAGCGGATAACCTCAAGCCACAAGAAGAATCGAAAAAGGCTGATCTTTTGGACGAGAACAACGACGTTGTAAATCCCTTTTTGAGCTCAGAAGCAAAGAACGGAGACGCTAAAGGGTTTGAAGTTACGAAGGGCAAACCAACTGCGATCGATCTCAATCTTGGTCCTCATGGGAATCCTCAAAATAATGCCAAGGAGAAAGAACAGCCGCAATCCAATAGCGATCCAACCTACTCTCCTTCGTTTAAATCAACCGATAGTCTCACAACTCAGAAAGAATCTGAGGAATTCAAACAAAACCAGCCCATGGGTAATAAAGATGCTGACCGAAGCAAATTAGGTGACATCAACTCTAAGAAAAAGAAACCTCCGAAAGCTATCGCTTTAATCTCCCCTGATCAAAAGCCTATTGTGTTAAATAAATCTCCAAGCGTAGACTCACCAAGTTTCTTCCCGAAAACGAACGAGCGAACAGCAGATACCCCCAAAAGCCCGTTTAATAACTCTCGAAGCAATGGAAATCTTGAGAAAACGAATGAAAGTAAAGATAGCAAGAAGCCTACTGGTCCAACTACGCCGAAGTATGGACTGATGAAGCACCCAAGTCAAAAGAGTCTGAAACCAAGTGCTAGCAATAGTCGACTTGAGAACCCTCAAAAAGATTCATCAGCCAATAAATCAAAGGATCCTCTCAATTCCGTTTCAAACATCTTACAATCGCAAGCGAATATTGAAGAGCAAGAGTCCATTAGAGACAAATCGCATGACCAGCTTAATTCCATTTCGAATGTCTCAAAATCAGAAGCGATTGTCGAAGAGCCGGATTCCAAGACTAATGATAAGCAGTCAACCGCATCTCAAAAGAAATCGAAAAAACCAGCACCATTGAAAAAAGAGAGATCTAACCCAGGAAGCCAGCTCAGAATACCTCGTGCCAAAGGGTCAAAGGCCTCAAATCAGTTTAAAATACCAGGAGACAGCCAGAATCAAAGCCAATCGGTGGATCCCGTTCAGCGTTCTGAGCTACCTGAGTCTAAGAAAGATTTAGACAACTCCAAAGCGAGAATTGGAGATAGCTTGATCAACAACGGCTCGAAATCGAGGATTACTCATGACTTATCGATTGATAATCCTGACAACGATTCTCGTGTAATAGAAGATTCTTCAAGAATATCCTCGAATACGAAGAAGAGCGAAAGAAGTCGTTCAGAGAAGGATTTACCAAGAAAAATACTTTACAAACTTGGAAAAAAGAGCAATAAAAAACTGCTAGTTGACAGCTTACAGCAAGATCAAGGGCAAGAATCACTTCCAGGTGCGATCTCAGAGCGCCTTCAAGAAGAGGAAGAGCAGCAAACTCAAAGAAAGCAGGAAACTGACCCGAAAGTCCCTGAAAAACTGATTGACACCATCAAACACTCCCCAAGGATAGAAGAGAAAGCCGAAGAAGAGAGCAGTGAGGACGAGTTCGCAGGGATAACGAAATTCACTAATTACCTCAAGAAAGGATATTTCAACTATTTTACTAGCCCTAAAGTCTGTGAGATGCAGAAGAAGGCAAAGGAAAGAGAGACTTTTAGGCAAGATATGCATAGAAAAGGGAAATACTATCCGATCCACGAGCCCTGCATACCAGAGGAAGGAGGCTATCAGTTAACAAACAGAAGCTACTCTCCGAAAATGTATCAAGAGGTCTTCGGCGATATGACTGATTTGAAATTTTTCCCTCAATCATCGCCGCTGAACCACCATTTTTACCACCCGCATGATTATTCAGAGATAAATGAAGGCTCTCCAGACAAACAGCCTAAGTACAACATTCGGGATACAGCTGTAGTTGACAGAACGAAAAAGGCTGGAGGAAATAACTTCAAGCAGATAAATAAAACAGAGCCAGCGCATTACTAAAAGTTTTCAGAGGAACAAGAGTCGGTGTCCATTGAGAAATGATAATTTTGATAGAACTATGAAAACTTAAATAATAATGATGAAAAATTTTTGAATAATTTTTATTTGATTGATTTATTTGCCAAATAGCTAGATATCATCGATATAACAAATGAAAGAAGTATTATTCGAGGCGTATATCGCCTATTGCATTAGAAATTCTATATTGAAAGTCACAACTAAAACTATCTTTGTCCAATCCCTTAAGAAAGCTGCATAGAAGCAGAAATTAGAAATTGAAATTGGATTTTGATTTTGATTTTGCAAAAAAAAAATAAACGACATTTTTTACACAGAACAACAAATGTAAATTCTCTTGATTTTCTTATTCTCATACTTCAAATAAACAAGTACCTTTTGAACATAACAAACTGTATGCATAACACCACATGAATTTATAGTTGATTGATATGACAGATCAATTTCTTCTGATGACGAGACGTATCATGGATGTTCCTTACCAAACTGATTTCATTCTCATAGAACTCGCTTATTTTTCGCGGCGAGTCTGCAGGTGAGGTTATTTTGCTATTGAATATGCATCTATTCTTCTTCTCATCGCTGTTCGCTTCCTCATCTTCCTCTTCTCTTTCATCTGCATCGTAAATAAACTTTGAATAATTCGTTTCCGCATTAAGCATGCTACGATTGCTATAGATACCCGTTAAATTATTTTGATCCCTTCGACTCACACTTTTCGCCGCTAAACCCAGAGAAGATTGGTTAGCTCCTCCAAAGTTACCCAGCGAAGCATGACGAGTGTAAAAGCTCTTATTCAAGCCATCTTTCGATGTCAGACTTAGCAGCTCTGCCCCCGAAATGCTGCCTTTAACTTGCATAAGTTTATTCATGAGGAACTTTATCTCGTTTCTAAGCGTGAGTTCGATCTCCTCTTTTCTCTCCTCAGTCAACGCCCATTCCATCTTCGTCTGTTTTAACTCCAAAATCAATCTGTCCAGCTCCAATTGCAGACGGTCTCTTTCCAAAGCCATCCTTTCAGTGGCCAGTTCCGCCTGTCTAGTTTTATCCTCCATCTCTTTGTATTTCTCATCAAAGTTTCTTTTGATATCATTCATGGTCATATTCAAATCACTCAATTTCAGCTGAGAAATCTCGAAGTTGTCTTCGGACGAGTCTGCCGCAATCACATTGGCTTCACCGGAAGAGCGCTTCTTCAAAGGGTCTTTACTCTCGAAGCTTTCTTCTTTTATCATATTTTCCGTTCCCATAGGAACTTTAACACTCTTAGGACGGTCGGTAGCGTTGCTGTAGCTTCGATTATGCATAGCTCTCGGCATATTAGCGTTCTTCTGGAGCTTTGAAAGTCCTCGATCAGTCTGCGCTGGCTGTGCGGAGGCTTTCTCTTTGTTCTCTCTGCCTCTTACATCTCTCATATGAGGTAGCGTTTTATTTACTGCTTGTGTATCAGCATTGCTTGACTGAGGAACAGGCATCGGAAGCAAGGTCGAAACTAGGCTCAAGCGAGCTTTTGAATGACTATACCGCGTTGTTAGTCCCGAGCTAAGGCGAGTGGTCAGGATATTGTCTGTGTTGATTTCTTGATTGCTGTTTTCGTGACTATTGGTTTCAGTTTTTGAACTGTCGATATTCGAGGTGTTGTGATTTTCTTTATCTTCAATGAAAGCGAGACTTTGGTTTCTCTTGTCACGTTTTTCTTTCACGCCGTCGGTTTCGTTGATAGTGACTGATTTATTTTGATACAAACTCTTATCGACGCAGCTCTCTAAGGAAATGATCAGTTTGAAAGAAGCGATAAGGTGTTACCTCTTCTCTTTAGCGGTCGGTTTTCTTTGACATTTCTGAGTCCTTCTAATTGCGTTTTCAGTGTTTTGATGAGCTCGTCTTTGCTTGCGTTCTTATGAGAAAAGTTCAGCAATGAGAATTTGATTTTCGCTTTACTTCTTGCTGAAGAAGAACTTGTTTTTTCTGGACTTCTTCCCTATACTTTTTGTATTCCTCCTTAAACTTTTTGTACTCCTCAGTTTGCTGTTCAAGCTTGCGACGCTCATTGCTATATTTTTTCTTTAAGCTTGCTGTACTCTCTTCCAGCTGCTGCTCTTTATCGAACAACTGTTGTTTTAATTTCTGGTCTGAGCCTTCAATCGCCCGTAGTTTCATCCTACAAATTCCGAATTAATAATTAATAAGCTTAAGCTTTCAGATCGATGCTTACTCTAAATCAGCGATTTTTTGTCTTGATTTTCTAAGCTCTTGGTCTTCCGCGTCTCTTTCCGCTCTGAATGACACAACCATGAAAAAAATTTCTCACGTTTTAGTATACTTTTGCTTGAGGTGCTTTTCCTCTAGGTTTTTCAAGTTCTCGCTCTGAGCTTTGAGCTGGTTCTCGCAATTCGCTAACTTATGTAGAACTTCATCCCTTTCCCTCTTCACCCTCGAGATCTCATCCGAGTATTTTTTCTTAATATCCTCAATGATGCCGCTTTCCCGCCTATCTGCCTGCATAATTTTCCCGATTTGGCTTTCCAAAGCATTCTTCTCCTAATACAAGTTTTTCTGATTAGCAAAAACCTCCTAAGAACCAATTACCGATGCAAACAGAGTCTTCATATTTGATATTGTTAGCTTATATTCGTTCTGAATTCGCTGAGTTTCAGCAGCATGATCTTCTTTAGTCTTTGCTAGAATCAAGGTCAGATCCTTCACTTGAGCTTCCAACCCGTGCGATTTTTCCACAGTTTTTTTGCTTGTGTCCTCAACTTTTTTCAGATTAGTCGTCAGAGACTTGTTCTCATTTTCAAGTCGATGGATATTCTGTGTCAATGCTTGTTCAGCCTTTTTGTGTTGAGCTCCAAGCTGCTGCACCTTCAACTCTAACTCAGCTATCTTCTCAGTGAGCTCTCTGTTCTATTTAGTAATTAGATAACTTAATCATGTGAAAGAATCAAACTTCTTTCTCAAGCTTGGCGATTTGCTTTTGAGCAATTGATTTCTGCTCGAATGCCTCGCGTTGTTGGTCTCGCAGTAAGGCCTCTAAGTCCTTCAGTACTTTACTCTAGCAAAGTGATAAGTTAAAGCGATATTAGAGCGGTTTCTTGTACTTGAGCTCCACCATTCCCTTTTCCAAACTCATCTAATGCTGACATAATGGAACTGTTTGCTTGTTTGAGATTTTCTTCCCTTTCCTGGTACTCTTTGACTTGTAACTCAAGGATTTCAATTCGCTGTTCCATCACAGCCTTGCATTTCTTCCATTCTAATTCCTGAGCTCTGCTCTGAGAGATTTGAAAAGTAAGAACTTGCTGGGAAGAGGTGTGTAATACCTGTTTGCGAAGAGCTATGATGTCATCGGAGAGTGAGCCCGCTAAAGATGTCTGAGAGCTGTATAAATCCAACATTTAAGATTTGAATTGATTTTAAATTGTTGCAGTTATATTTGAAATCAAAATTTGATTTTATTTTGTTAATAGCAAATTATTCACAAGTCGAAATTTGAAAAGATTTCTCAGATCAAATTTTGAATGTCGTTTCAACAATAAATTCAGCCACATCGCTCTTCACTGTTAAAACAAGAAACCAATTTTGTTCACATAGTCATAGATTCTTATGGATGGCTCTGAAAATTTGGAGCTCTTAAGTTCTCAAGCAAGTTTAGTTGAGAGGAATACTTTTGAGTTCTTAATCAGTTTACATGAAGAAGTAGTTAACATTGAATGGAAACTGGTCTTCAGGACATAATGCGCAGTTTAATCAGTGCAATTTCATTTGTTTTTGGAAATTATGCAGATTCTTTTGAAGTCAAAGTCATGTGAATCAAACTGAGTTTGTGATTCCTAGTGAAATTTAGGAGGATTGGGCCAGCAAAATCTGTTGATCTGGGATATGGACATTTCAAAAGCTTCTTCCTCAAAATTATTTCAAAAACAGGCTTCTACCAAAGTCTCAATACACCGCTATTATTGAAACTGAATAAAACTAAAACTAAGCGAATTTAATATTACTCTGTTGAGCACTCCATAGTTGTTAGAGTATGCCAAGTTGTGTGCCCTCCACACCATAATTACATGGTTATTCATCTCTTCTGCTATCAAATTGTCATTAATCTCCAATCCACCAAGCACACCCCTATTCTTAATAGCAGGAGTAAAATATCAAGGTCATAGGTCTTATTTCGAAGTTTCCGGGTTCACCTTCTCAAGTGGAGAAATCGCAGAAAATGTATTGCAATTTAGAAAAAAGCTGATTTTTTTAGTACACTATATTAAGAATTTCGTTAGATGTCAAGTTGGGCAATAGATTCGCAAATCCAAATGCAACTAAGAATAAACGGAAATTGTATTTTCATAATTTGTATAAAAATCTTATGATTTCTTTCGTTATATATTGCGAGCACTAATTTCAAGCCTTGTATGATTCTAAAAACTGCAACTTACTGATATCTAGCTTGGAGACTACGAGCAAGTCAAACTCCCCGCCATCCCAACCCGATATGAATTCCTTCTAACAAGATAAAAATTGGCCAGGCAAGCACAGCTCCAAAAATAACAGAATGAAAACATGGCCACTTATTTTCTAATCTCTCTGCTCTATGTGATTATTTAGAAGATTGCCCTTATTCGCCTAAGAATCTCCCTGCGATGAAATCCAAATTATCATATGCAATCACAGTTATCAATAAAAATTGACCCAAATAACCAAAAAAGACTTTCCTTTCTGAGTTCCGAAGACCTCAGTTTATCTCTTTGGATTAAATTAACGCATTCAGATCCTCATTATTTTGTCGGTTCTTATGAAACAACAGCCATCATTTTATTTTAAGACGATTATTGAATTTCATCATGAATGACCCCAGAGGAAGGTTGGTGATAGTGAAAATCTGTCTTCAATTCGGAGAAGTAAAAACAAAGATCTTAAATTTTTCCAAATTCGTTTTTCCTTAATAATTAAAATACCCTGCGGAAGTATGAACAGGAATCAATATTCCAAGAATAAATCTTTAAAAAAAACAAAAAGAGGCAGAATATCGAAAAAACCTGCGACAGTTCGGTTTGAAGTTCTTTTAGAATAAGAGAGCAGAATCGTAAAACCTTTACTCTGATTCCATTAATTGTAGAACAAAATCTACTTTTTGAACTAAACTCTCCTCATTTTAAGAGGTCAAAGAAGATTCTGCCAGTACTACCTTAGTTAGATGTCAAGACATTCCATTTCTTTTGATTGAATGCGATTTCCCTCTTTCTTCTTTGTTTCTTAGGATGAATTTAAAGAAGTAAGTATAACAAACCTTTTCTAAGAAAAAAGGAAATTTGGAAGTTGCCAATACTCTTCAGCTGTCCGCACGTTAAGCCTTTGAAATTAGAAAAAAAAATTTACAAACCCAAAACCAATTGAAGAAATCATGAAATAGTGGAAATGGGTAGCTCACAGATGAGCTAGAAAAAAATCGGCGAATTTCATTGCAGGATCAACACAATGCATTCTGCCAGTTTTTTATGTTAACAAGAATAAGAGTTTTGTTGGATTTATCGATTCTCATCAAGCCAACTGTTTAAATTAGGAACTTTAATAGAATTTTAAATGGAATAATAGTCAAAACTCTATGAACATGACCAATGCTCCATGACAGTGGATTTTAGCTTCTCTCGTCGGAGATTAGACTCAGTTCTCTTCACAACTTTTTAAATTTTAATCTACGTGTTCATTGGCTTTTACTGGCTCGAAATTCTGCAGAGAGTAAGCACCCTCGATTGAGTCTGATTAATATTTTCTCTTAAAATAACGGGATTTTGCTGGCAGGACACCTGGTTAATAAGTAATCCAAACAAAGAAATTCTAATTCAAACTATCCAAACATGAAGGACGACAGCACATCAAAAAACGGAAACGCAAGTCCCACCAAAAGCGTAGCTGACTCGTCCATTGCTGACACAGCTAGGATCATGATTGCGGTGCAGCCATCTGCGCGGAAAACTCGCTCAGAGACGGGTTCTAAAGACCTCGAGAACGCTGAAAATGAGTCTCTAACTGCGAAGTTACGAGGATATAAGATCACTCCGTTTTGTGTTGGAGTCTTCTCTTTATTTCTATTTTTCTTTCTGACCGCGATGCAAATCGCCATCATGGTGAAAAAATACGCCTCAGGTGTGGTAAGCGCGGAAGATTTCGAGGGAGGCTTTTTGGGGTTGCATCAAAATCTTAACTCCTGGCCTTTTTCGGATATCACATTGGCGACGGAATGTCCTTCGGGTTATGAGGCTCTTAATTTGGGAAATTGGCCAGGAACGGCTGAAACTTGTGTCTTTAAGGATAAGCTATACCCATCGTTCTCGCAGTGTCCAGACATATCTCCAGGAATCGAAGCAAAGTCATATGTTTCGTGGAAAAATATGTCTATATGTGCTCAAAGAGTCTCAGGCTTCTCAAACAGCACTACTTGTCCAGCCGGATATACTCAATGCTATACTGGAGTCTGTATTCAAGGGACCGAGTGCGGAGTGACTGAGGTTTATATCGAAGAGTCAGAAAGAACCACAAGTGGATGGTACAGCAATAATTGTGGCACCTACTATGTGAATTACAGGAAGGATGCAGATGTGCTACCCATCGTGACTCTGGCTATCAGTCAAGGGAAGCCTGAATTATGTGTAAACCCGAACGAATACACTGCTCAGATAAATTATGCTGCTATCGCAGTCCCTGGGAATGGCTGTGGGCGATATGGGAACTTCCTAGGTGTCTCCAAAGTCGATAATGACACGAGTTTGGAGATTTTCTACGCTCAGAAGTGGACTCCTTCTCCGGTCGACTTACCTCTGTTTACAGATCAAATTGGAGACGCTCAGACTGGATATTTGCTTTCAATCCCGAGGCTAGATATCTCAAACAACGATGAGTGTACGACGCTAGATGTGCAGAAGATGCTGGAGCAATCGCAAGAGTTGCAAACATCAGGAAATATCACGGCTGGATTTTCAATCACGATAATTTTGTTGCTGGGCTCCTTGGTTGTGTATTTGGTAATATCATATCTCACGACCATGTGCGCCAAGGGCGAGGAGGGTTTTACTGCATCGCTTTGTAGATTTTATAGTGTTGTTACTATTTCTGCTGGAATTTTGCTGATTCCGGTCGCAATTATCACATCAGTTCGGAATACGAGCTTTCATGAGTACAATGATATAATTGATTCGGTGATATCGAGCGGATGTTTCAAAGATCCAAGTATGCGATTGCTGCTGGATGATTTAGCTGCTATGACTTCTCTTGCCGAAGTAATTGCAAAGCTATGGACAGCTTTTGCAGTGGGTTTCTGGCCCTGCTTTATGGCATTAATTGCTGCATATTTTGTTTCTGTTAAAAAAGTAGCTGAGTCGTGATAAGCCTCAGAAACCACATGAAAATTATGTAAGTAGGCAATGCTTCCTTGCTCGTTTTGATTAAAATATGATGATAGTGTATCTATATATATATGAAATTGACACAATACCTTAGGTTATATCTATGAAACTCTCTATCTTCACCTTTAAATTGGTTTCTTCGATTATTTGATCTTAACCTTACATAAACAGCTTGTTAAATTTCATCAATAAACACACGCCGTTTGGGACAAAGCGGCGAAAGTTGTTTGAATAGATCAAAAACTAACCCTAAGGATGAGAATACCGGAATTCGAAGCGGTTGATAGCAATTTATGCAATAAATTGGTCCAAAACGTAATTGATGTTGAAAAATGAAATTAATGGTATTAATAAGCACAAACTAGGAAGAAGTCGAGTCATTAGCTTTATTACCATCATTTACATGTTAATGAGCAGGCAGGATTAGATTGGAGATCCCAAAATTTTTTGATTTGATCCAACTGAGACACAATACATCTCCATGTCAAGCTCACAACAAGATCGATTCAAAAGACCAGCACGTTGAGATATTAGATTGCATTTAAATATAAACTCTCATGATTCATGAATATCCGAGATTACAGCCAATCACGATTGATCATCTGATCAGATGTGAAAAAAGTATTAATACTTCAAATTTTAATTCATTGCATATTGAGCTTTACAATTTTATTTAATAAAGGCGCCTCTGCATGATCGAGCAAACTACACGAGATCTCCGCACCAGCAGGAAGAAGCCGAAATTCGGGTTTAAGGGAAGCACCATCAGAGCCGTGAAATGCAGGCTTCCATTTAATCCGACGTCCTGCGCCACCTGTAAGGGAGCTTGTATCAATACAGGCTTCTATGACGATGAAACTCGCTTCAAACAATATAAAGATATCTTTGATCCTAAATACCACCGAACGCTCGTGAAGAGATTCATAGACTCTGGAATAGCTCCAGAGCCCGGTGGCGTCTGCCACTCATACAAAGATTTTCTGGCGGCATATAAAGAATCTGAAGCGAAGTATCCTGTAATTGAAAAGTTAGGTTACGACCCAGAATCTACCCAGTTCTTATCCCGAAAGTTAAAAGCGAAAACGAGAAAAAATAAATTAAGGAAAGAAGAAGAGAAGTCAGCAAAAGTGGAATGGGTGGAAACAAAGTTTGGTCCAAAAGAGTTTCGAGAAACGATAAAACTTTTTAACAATGGCCATGATTATAACACACTTTACAATACGGATTTGGCAAACGGAAGACGAAGTGTTAGCATAGTATACAACGAGCATCATACATGGAGCTGGATTGGAAAATATACCTATAATACTCATCGAGGCTTCATGATTGGAAATAAGATTAAAGGTTTTTATTCAAGATATGGAAGGTATAGATACCGGAGAGATGTTAAAGTACACAACAGAAACATCAGAGACAATAAATTGCATCTGATGAAGCTTCAACTCCAAGATTGTGTGCTTGAAACGAGAGAACCCCAAGATACGGATGAACTTCTGAAAGCGTTGCTCGGTGCTTAAGATAAGAAGTTTATTCTAAGCCTAAACAAATTTGTTGTCATAGTAATTTTGTTGTAGAAACTTAGAAAAAAAGTTTTTCTAATTTAATTACTAGGCTATCAGAACTTGATTTCTGCAAAAATTGAAAATTAGAGTTAAATTGGATAAAGTGATTAGATCGAATCAAGATTTAATATGTAATCCTAGTTATGAGAATCCGATAGACGGAAGTTTGTTTCAAGGAAAACAAATGAGTTCTATGAAGCAATAACACTGTTTAGCGATTGAGAAATTAACAATAAGGAAGTAAGTAACCCAATCAGATCTGCGCATGATAGGTCAAGAACATTTCCTTATCTGGCGTCGCGATCAAGCTATAGTCAGCGGAAAATGTTATTGGAATTAGAGTTAGCGGGTTCTTTTCATGATATCAGCGAGATGTACTAGCTGTGTGTGATAGGCGAATAGCAAGTGAGCTAAGTCCATCGAATGAGTTCGCAACTAGGAGATTACGTGCTAAAAACAGCAGAATCTCCAGATTCATGTCATATCTTACAGGCATTGCTCGGCTCTTAGCAGCAAACAGTTGAAAACATACAGACTATTTGCGCAACTTTACTTTGAATAACAGCATGGTTTTTATGCAATGGTGCAATTGATTCATTAGATACTGCTTTAAGGAAAAAAATACTTTAATATAACAATATTGGAGTTCTCAACTTTCCGCTGATGACGGAATCGGCAGCAATTCAGAACATCTTCTATAAACCTTGTTGAAAGTGTTTGGCTTTAGGAAAATGGTCTAAAGCCATCTGAGATGTTACAACTGCAACCATATTCAACTGAAATATAAAATCTTCGATTCATTTTTCTATGGAGTCGTCAGAGTTGAACATTCTCAGCTACGAAATTTAATCGATTATGATGAGATTAAGAATCATTTGAATTTTAGCCAATGGAATGTGCAACTCGTGTTCTGATCAGATGATGAAGCATTTATTAGCTGAAAAAAAATTATTGCTCATAATAAATCGCTTAGTAAACCCGAAAAATTTATTCGAGAGAAAACGTCTCTGAATGATAGAACAAACAACGAGAGACCTTCGCACCAACAGCAAGAAGCCAAAATTCGGATTCAAAGGCAACACTATCAAAACCTCGATCAAAGACAGACTTTCTCATGAGCCGACTTCCTGCAAAACTTGTAAAGGAGTTTGCATCATGTCAGGATATTATGACAATGAAATCCGATTCAGAAACTACGATCCTAAATACAACCGGACGCTCATAAATGCATTTACCGTTCATGGGATAGCTCCAGAGCCTAATGGTAATTGTCGATCATATGAAGATTTTGTCGCAGCTTCTAATGAAGAGGACTCGAAAAAGGCTCAAATTGAGGCTCTGGGTTATGATCCAGAGTCCACTCAATTACTCTCTCGCAAGCAAAAAGCTAAAGTGAGAAAGTATAAATTACGAGAAAAAGAAGAGATTTTGTCAAAAGAGAAATGGGAGGAAAAGAAATTTGGAAAAAAGGAGTTTCGAGAAACTATAAAATTGTTCAGAGACGATGGGCTCACCAACCAACATTTGAAAGAATGTCAAACTTCAATGAAGAATAAACTCCCATGGGATCTTATGGGACATGGTGATTTAGACTTGCGTTGGCGATATAATTATAACCCACACCGAGGCCTTATTATTGGGAATAGAATTAAAGGGCTTTATTCAAGATATGGACGTGGTGGCTTGGATCGGAGGGATATTCCCGATCACAAGGAAAATCAACTACATCTGTTGAAACTGCAGCTCGAAGATTTTATTCTAGAAACAAATGAATCCCAAGGTACTGAGGAGCTCTTGAAGGTGCTGCTGGGATCCTGAAAAGAGAACTAGCAAATAAATCACCCAAGAAAATCTTCCAAAAGATATGAGCGCTCTCTTTTTGCAGTTTAGGTTAAACTAATAGTAATCGCGATAACTTACAGCTGACATTTATAGTATTTATAAAGAGTCTTCAATTTTTGTTATGTATGTAAAAATTGATCGGATTCCTGAATACGAGTAAAAAAGTATTGCTAAAAGAGATGTGAATTTTTTAAATTTTTTTTGAGATCCCCCTAATTTTTCTTGAGAATACAACGATTTTAAGAACTTCTTCGAGTCCTGCAAAACGAAACTGTCTTTAGCATTGATGATTAGCTATTCAGATCGCTCATTTTGAAACATTTCGGCAATTAATTAACTGATGATTTTCTTTTTATTTTTGAACTCATCAATACTACAGAAACTTCGCTAGAGGACCCTCTATATTCGAAATTTAGGACGAACATTTCAAAAAGCAGGCACTCACAGAAAAACGACAATAAAATTCTCTCAAATTATTGACAAACTCTATTTTTTTACAAAATTTTAACCTTGTGAAAAGGAGTTGTCAATAAAATAATTTCTGGATGGTGATCGAACCCTCGTTGTTCGAACCTTTGATAACAAAAGATTTGCTTTCAATTTGCAAAATAACTATCATTCAATCTCTCTTTCTATTTCTTAATTTATTCTCAAGTACAAACCTCGGACTAATAAATCCGTTTTCATATCGTCAATAACTGAAAAATAAATTCTAATCGAACCTCATATCTACAAAGCAAATATGGAATCACAAGCAGACTTTTCCCAGAAAAAGGCAAGCACAGGTAATCTAAACATCATGTGATAGACATCTTTAATATGTCTCTTTCTCCTTGAGAGATCAAACCTCTTTCCTTGCTTTCTTTGAGATCTTTCACTGAGCAATGGCTCAAAATCTCTCATTCCTTGCTTACTTTGATGTTAAATAGGCCTACCATCTCAAAAACTGCTAGCTTGGTGCTCACACAGTGATAATAGGATAGGAATTATCGAGATTGAGAAACCGAAGAAAAAATGGGAAGAATTCTTGGGAGTTCAGCTTAAGAATAAAAGTGCTCTTTTGGTCTTTTTCGTATTAAATATGATTAGCCAACTGGTGGTGGGGGCATGTCAGAGAAATTCCAGGCACAAGACTTCTTGTTTCTCTCCAACACTGCTGGAACAATTCAGCTAATATGGAGATCTTCGATCTCTCACGGGGAGGAAAGGTTGCAAAAATTTGGTCATTTGAAGAAGTTCTTGGAAGTAATCTCTCTTCAAAATATTTTGTCCTCGTCCCGCGGATCTTGTTTTACTACTTGATAAATTACATATCTTTCACCCATCCAAAAAGTCGGTAACAATCTGTGTATCTATAGTGACTGGTTGGGGAGATATCACGTACAATTCGAGAAGAGGTTATCTTGGGGCTATATCTGTCGCGGAAAAAATTTCCTATCATCTATTTAGCCTTGAGTACAGCAGCGGTGATAAGGGCAATTACAAGATGAAATTGCTGAGGAAAACAAAGTGGAATCTCGAAAATAATGCCATAAGTGGTCCGTGAAAAATATTTGTCTATGATTTGCGTCTTTCTTCCTTAATGAGTTTATTCTTTCATATACTAAAATCAATTAATCCTTAGACAATTATATTGCTGGTCTCGGTTTGGATGCCGCTGGGAAAATGGTAGCAACTATAGACAGTTATGGGATATGTCTGATAACCGACGTTGATTCGAATAACTGCCGCTTTTACTTGAAAATAGGAGAGGAAAAAGGTCTATTGCTATTCTAATTTTTTTATTTTTTGGGTTGAATAAACATATATTTTCTGCTTTTCAGCCTTCTCACGGTTACTATAAACTTCAATCAATGTTTTTAGATCCTTGGGGACGCTGCCGATGGAGTCCGAATATTGATGAACCGTTGCTGTTCATCAAATATGGTAGGAACCAAATGAACATCTTAGATACCGAAAAGAATTCTCTGATACTAAAGACGCCTGCAGACCTTGCGAAATCGGAATTTGGTAATTAATATATTTTTTCCTTTCTTTCTTGTTGCATTTCACCTTCTCTTATCTTATTATCGCTCTCGGTGTAATGTGAGAACGGCTATCTCTGAAACGAATTATGAGAGGGGGAAAAGAACAAGCATCGATAAGATGCAAATCTATTTTTATTAAAATTTTTTTTCTCATTACCTCCGTGTAGCTTCGAGAAGAGGATGATTTATTACTATAGGTCATACATTCGGATTTGATGTTTGCGAAAGCGATGGAGACCTCGTTGCCTCGGGTGGTGAAGATAAAACTCTAAAGATTTTTGATAGACGAGAAGCAAAGACTGTTAAATCCTTTGACAATATTCATTCAAGTTAGTCATATCATAGAATTTCGAAATCAAGGGCTTTTGGAAAATTATATTCTTTAATTTTACTTTGATAAATTTGATCGTTGTCAGATTTTGAGCTGACTACATTGATAATTTGTTAGGTATCATCAACTGTGTGCGATGGAACGCAAAGGGAGATATGCTTGCTACCGCATCTGGTAATGGGGCGGCAAGTCTCATAGACTTCAATAGCGGGAAAATCATTTGCTCTAAATATGCATCTTCTGGAAGTAAATTATAGATTCTAATCCACTGTGTTTCATTTTATTCCTAGGGAGAGCGTCATCAGTCTGCTTCATCTAAGCGCCGTGAGAGAGACTAACAACTTCCGAGTCCATTTGTTTTATATTTCTTTTAAAATGAGCATTTTATAGTTTTCATTCTGATTCACCTCATATATTTGAATCGAAAACATCAAGTGTATAGAATAACAGCTCATTGCTGAGAGAAACTCTTTATCTAGTCAATGTTGATATACTATGACAATGAGGAAAACAATAATATCTCAGCAGCTAGGGAATAAAACCTCTTTAGGTTCAATATACACCTGATTCTATCACTTTCATAAACCTATGAGTTGATACCTAAGGAATTAACATTAACTTCACAGAGTTTTAATTAAATATTTTGTCGAAATTTATTTTTTAGCTCTACACTCAAAACGATGGCGTCCGCTTCAAGCCCGAGTCGAACCAAGGGCTTGAAGCGGCAAAACTCTCCACAAATGAGACACGAGATATTTCTCCACTAGTTGACAGTCGTTAATTTATTTATTCCTCATCCCATGGTAATTCATAATCTTTAGGTGAAGAAAAGCGATACGAGCTCCTAGCATGGTGTTCAGCTCAAAGCAATAAGATAAGTGTTAAAGAACTTGAAATCTGGCGAGAGTACTCCAGCATTGACGGAGTTCAACTGAGAGATAACCAAAGTAATAGTTATTTCTCAAATTATTTTTCATCGTTTGTAAAGGCAGTTCAACATTAGTTAAAGAAATTCCAAACACGAAATTTGTTGTTTCGCTCCACAATTCCTTTCTAAAATCTGCCAATTTGGAGATCTTTGATATTTCGAGGAGAGGCCAGGCAAAGAAAATATACACTTTTGAAGAAACCAGAGGAGGAGGTAGCTATCTATTTTTCTTATTGCTAGTCCAGCAGTCCTCCAAACTTTCCAACTCGTAAGTGAAAGAAGGTTAATTATGACCATACCCTATTCACAGAATTTCAAAAATGAGGCTTTGTTGATATAAGAGAACCTTTTGGAGTGCTCTAGACATTTTCTTCTCTAGTGCTACTAAATTTGTTTCTTGAATTGTTTTTGGCCACAGGTCTTGGTGATGTGACTTACGGTGCAAGACGTCATCCTCTAGGGGCAATATGTGTTGAAGGAAAAATTGACTATCATCTCTGGAGTTTAGATCTTTATACCAAAGGAAAAAATGCTATAGCAAAGCTTTGTCGAAAGACAGCTTGGCGCCCCCTGTCCAGTGAATATATAAGTGCTTAGTCTTTTCTCGACATTATTAATACGTCAAAAGAAACTTTAACAATAGAAAATTTTATTACTGGACTTGACCTTGATCCAAGCGGAATGATGATGGCAACAATCAACAGATATGGAGTGTGCCTGATCTAGGATGTGAATACTCACAGGAGCAACTTCCATATGAGCTTCAATAAATATGTTATCGGTAATATCAGCTTTGAAATTTTTTTGCGTCTTTGTAGATATTTTGAGACTCCTTCTAGCAATTTGTATAGTGTTATGTTACAATTAGTCCTCTCTTATTACTTCATTACTTATTTCAATTTTAGAACCACTTGGTCGCTGCAGATGGAGCACAAACATTGGCGAACCAATATTATTGGTGAAATATGAAGGTAATAAACTCAATATTCTGGACGTCGAGAAGAAAGTGGTTATCTTGAAAGATGGTGTTCAGCTTGAATATAGAAAATGTAAATATGGCTCGATTCATAGATAGGAAAGACATTATATTATTTACAAGGCAGCACACACTGGATTGACATCTGTCCAACTAATGGAGATTTGTTGGCAACCGGGGGCTTTGAAAGGAAGATCAATATTTATGATCGTCGTGAATCGAAAAATGTTAAAATATTCGATAAAGTTCGCTCGAGTAGACTGTTTGTGGGACTGCTTTTCATCTAATGTGTTGCTAGCGACCGTGAACTGTGTGCGTTGGAGCTCAAACGGGGAATTCTTAGCGAGTGCGTCTGATGATAAGACAGTTGCTCTTATTGATTTGAGAAGTGAGAAGGTTATTCACATTGACACCACTTCTGATGGAAGTAATATTTACTACGTGAATTTTCTATGATTACATTAATTGTTAGTGAACGCACAGTCAGTATGCTTTATTTAAGGAAAAACGAACAGCTTTGTTGAAGAATGAAAAAAATTAAAAAATCCAACGAAGCAAAATTGTAGTCGTTAACTTGCATTAAACGTTTTAATTCTTGCATTTATTCGTTGTTGTCGCTATGATCCTATCTCGTAAAGAGAGAAATAGAAAGTGCACACAAACCTAGAATTGAGAGAGTAATTATCCTTGAGGAGTATGATTAAACCTGAGTAACTTCGTGGACAACTACAAGTTCAAGTAATTTCAGATCATTCAAACTATTCTTGTAACAAAAATATAACTCAACCTTTTCTCCCATTTGTCTTGATTTTGTTATCCCAACGATAAATTTAAGTATACTTCAAAAGTTATCGAAAGGATCAAATATTTAGCCAGCATCAATAGTTCATTTGTTTTGATATTAGGAATTGAAGCCTTCCTCTTCAAAAATGGAGCCTCATAGCTGAACTCTTCTGACCAGATAATACCTCAAATAGAAGAGTTTTTATAAATTACTAGTTTCAATTCAATTTTTTTCTTTTTTGTAAAACACAGTTGCACTGATAATTGTAAAAAATACCAGGATAGGGTAGGCTCCCAAAACTTAAAAAGGCAAACCCAAAATTTTGTAAGGATTCTGGCACACCAGAAGCACAAAAAGGAAATAGAACCTAATTTATTTATTGAGATTTTCTGTGTTGAAAATTCCTAAAACCAAGCTGTTTCTTCTTCTTGATGTACACTACTTTCATCTGATCTATCAACCTCGAATTGCATCAAATGGTGTGGAAGTTTGCTCATTCCCATGTCTTTAAGAGCTGATCACAGCTCTTCCGTATGGCCCTTCTTGATGGCTTCCTTTATGTGCCTTTTCGAAAGGAGATATTTCTTTAGACTATCCGTTTGAATGTATTTCCAGCCTCTTGAATTTGGGATATCACAGTACCTACAATAAAATCTCTCTTTTTCCTTATCCTCAAAGGCCACAATCCTCTTTATATATGCGGAAATAATAAGAAACCTTCTCATTTGTGAGCTTTCTTTCTTTGAATTTTGATTGTTTCAATTACAAATTAGAAAGCTAATTGCAATGAAAAATTGTTAAAGCCTTTACTATTTAGAAGCTTTCACTTTCGAATGGTGAAAAAATTTCTTGATTGAAAAGAAAAAGCTCACATTAAGTAAGCCAGAGCTTTTACTACTTATTGATGAACCTTGAATTAATTGTAATATAGTTTTGCCTCTCGTCAGAAAAATTTGAATCGGTGGTATCGATCATCTCATTTAACTTAAGATAACGTCAAAGTGAAAATCCAGAAAATCTGAGGTATTTCTAAATGTTTCTCGTAATTAATTATATGTAACTCGAGAAATGTTCTTGCAGGTTTGGCCTCAAATCGATTATTTTTTGCGAATCTACATAAATTGAATAGTAAATCATCTCTTTAAAATGTGGAGGAAAAACAATAATTTACTGTCACATAAAAGAGGAATCCGCTGGATACTCGATGTTTTGAGCCATTGACGGATCATTATTAGAAGTAATTTTAGTCGGATTCTCTTGCTTTGAAAAGAATTTCTAGAAAGGATCAACAAGAAGATTCTGCCTACACTCATGTTTCTTCACTTTCTTGAAACTCAAGTAGTATCGTAAGTTGCTTATTTTTCGCAAGAATAATTGTCAAACTTGTAAATTTAATATTCTGGATTTATTTTCGGAAATCAGATCAAAGGAACGACCGAAAAAGTACGTAATTTGCGATTGGAGAATATTATTAGTGTGTGAACCTCGAAAACTTCGACCAGAGGCATCTAGGCTAAACGAGGGAACTCTCTCCCTCAAACTAAGCTTTGTGCTCCAAAGTTGGCATGATTAAGACTACTGAATTAGGAACTGACTGGATGCGGATTAATGGTCAGTGCAAAGCCTAACCTCCACGAAAAAAGAGAGAGAATTAGCTGAGATGTAAATTCAAGCAAAGCACAGAAATTCCTTTTAGCTTTTATTTAAAATGATATTTACGAAAATTTTTGGCCTCTAAAGTTCAGATTCTTAAACGAGATAAAAGGCAGCGTACTTTTCTTATTGAGTGGAATCGCTTTTTTTTTGTTTTGCACTGAGGCAATTTTCAAAGTGAAAGGAACCTGACTTAAAATGGATGAATGAATTTTCTCAGGGTCTTTAAAGGTTGGAGTAGCTAGGTTTTGATACTTGAATCTGCTTGAATGTTGACCCATTTCTCGGTTTTAACTTGTGTTGTAGGGAAACGTTTTGTCTCCTGCAACTTTTGAGTGCCCCTCATTCATTGATGAGTGACTCCTGCACTTGTTAGTTTTTTCCGAGAAAAATAAGCGACGAAATTCATTTTCAGCTTCCAACTACTATAAAATAATAATAACTGTGGAACCCTCTCTTTATTTAATTTTTCTCTGATCTAATCATTTCTCGCTCACATGAGATTGGCTTGATAATTAAAAGTTTTATTTCGAACTTGGAAATTAATAAGCAATGCTCCCAAAAAGTGAATTAAATAACAATGCGAGATTGACTTATGCAGGCTCTGAAGAGTCAAATACTAAAAGAGATTCACCAAGCGATTATCCGCTTACAAATTCGACAGCAAAAGGTATTTATCATTTATTCCATGTACATTATGAGACTCTCATTTTTCAATCTTTTTCTTTCCAATCATGATCTAAATTTTGATAAAAGAGATATCTCCTGCCTCTCCAGCACTACTTGCATGGTCATCAGAACTGAATAATAAGATTCGTATCGTTGAACTTGAATCGAAGCAGGAGTTTGCTAACTTTGATGGAGTTCAACTCAGAAATAAGAGTATTCATATAGTTTTATTTTTTCCTTATTAACAAATGTTTGATTACTACCTCTCAAGAAAGTAATGTCTGGACTCACTTGAAAGAGATTGCAAACACAGGACTCCTAGTTTCTGTTGCTCACTGGTGCTGGAGCAAATCTGCGAATTTAGAAGTATTTGATGTCTCCCGGAAAGGGCAAGCGAAGAAAATCTATTCATTTGAGGAAGTTTCTGGAAGTAGCATCATCTTTAACTTTAAGAGAGTAATACAACCAATAATTTGACAGAAATCATCCACTGAAGAAAGCAAATTCAGAAGCCGAAGGAAAAAGCCCCCAGAAACTAATATGCTCTGAATAATAATCAGTCATTGTAAGGTTTGCTCTCCGGTGTAGTTAACGTTTAAATCTTTAGCTTTTTCTTTAAAAGTCACTAATCACTAATCTCTGGGGAGAATAGTTAAAATGTGGGGTAATCTTCGATATCATATTCTTAAATATTTCTCCAAAAGCTCGGATGGAGGATCTCAGTATAAGACTATACCGTGACATACATCATTTGTCACAGCAAGCCAGTGAAAATTTCCCTGTCTTGAGGCCCGCAAACGATTCACTAGACCCGCTTCGCGTATCCTGTGTATTGAACTTTGGAGCAATGGCTTCTTCTTCTTTCCTTCTAACCTCGAATTCTTCTTGCGAATCTATGGAATAAGTTCCAGTCCGCTTACATTTTAATAAATTATTTAACTTTGTAATTATGAATAGCAGCCATGGCGCTTATTTCTAATTTTTGTCTTTCGGATAAAAGCACAATAAGAAATTACGATACAGTAGGAAGAGTTAAACAATGATAAAGGACCTAAGTCACAACAAATAGCTTTTTTCGGACTCATTCTTTGAAATATGCAAGCTGCAGCTCTCTAATGTTTCCTCGAAGGACTTGCGCTTTCTTAAATAAAGCAGACAGACATAGCAGGAGCTATTAATTAATTTAAAAAATATGAGAAAAGTAGGGCTATAATTACCACCATCGGATGTTTTTTCGGAATAGATTGGCTTCTCTGCTTTGAAATCAATCAGACGAACCGTCTCATCTTCAGAGGAAGTTGCTAATGCATCTCCCTTTGCGTTCCATCTCACACAAGTAGCATCAGCTAGAAAATTATCGCATTGAAGCTGAGGCTAATAAAGGCAACTACCTGTATGACCCGTTTTGATGCTCCTAATTCCCTTCTTCGGACCACGACGGTCATAAATCTTGATAGCTCTTTCGGTACCACATGCAGCTATTAAATTTGCATCACTTGGGCAAAGGTCTATCCAGTAAATTCTGGCTATAGAGAAGTCAGATATAGTCACAGAACTTGTAATCACCGGATGGCTCGCTCACGATCGTTTTAGATGCCTCCCAAACACGGGTTTGCTTTTCAACATCGAGCAAATTGAGTTTTATCATATTATATTTTGTCCATAATATTGGCTCTCCACTCTCTATACTCCATCTGCACTTAGCATGCCAATCGGTGCCTGCATCTAACAAAAATAATAAAAAGAAATTCAAATAATATTTTTTGGTATTTATATTACCTCGAGGAGAGTCACCCATTTGCAGATGAAATACATAACTTCCAGTGCCAATATCTGATATTAAGCAAGTAGAATTGATATCAATAGTTGCGACCGACAAACTCATGGGATCGAAGTCAAAACCAGAAATCCAACTTGCTATGATAAACAATAAATATATATCTGGAGAACTAGAATCTGACTACCAGTCGTTTTTCCTCGAGGGTGAAATTTCGATTTTCTTATCAGTTTGCATTCGTCGCGGTAGTTTTTGCCATTGTACATGATATCGAATAGATGATAAGATACTTTTCCGGCAACAGGAATCGCTCCAAGCAGTCTTCTTCGCGAATTATAAGCGATATCTCCATGGCCGGTTACTAGCAACGAGAGAAAGATATCAATATTTTTGCGGTTTAAAGAGATATGATTAAAAGACTCAGGACAAAAGCATGTTTTGCAGCTTGAGAACGAAACAAAAATTTACTTCCTTCGACTTCATCAATAGAGCAAGCGATATGCAGTTTGTCTGACCTTGAGAAATCTAATATTTGCAATTTGGCAGATTTTCCCCAGCAATGCTGAAGAGAAACAACAAGTTTAGTCGATGGAATTTCCCTGAGATGAGTCCAGCTGTTATCTTAATAAAAATTAATAAATATAAGACATATGACGAGCTAAAGAGTCTTATGTTACCATCTTTGTTCCTGAGCTGAGCTCCAGTCCCTCGAAGATACTCCACTTTCTTATCGAGATCCATGATTTTGATCCTATTGCTCTGCCAAGAGCAAAAGGCAAGCAGATTTGCTGGAGCGTAATCTTAGGGTCATTGAGGGAGAATTGAAGCAATGTTAGACATGCAAAAACTACTTACCGGCAGTTTGGGTAGTTAGCGATTTAGAAAGTGCCATTTGCTGATCACTCTTCTTAGTGTTTGTATAAGTTTACTTTTTGTTTTAATACTTGAATGTGTAATAATTTTATTTCAGACTAAGATCCGGATTTAATTAGTCATTGTAATGAAGTTCTTTGGTCTATTAGGCTCAGATCGGATAAATTGTTGAGTTTAATCTAATAGAAAGCTTTGCGATATTCTGCTAGAAATTTAAGGGCATAAACTTTTTTCTGACTCTTCTACTCTCTCAAATTTTGATTTGAACTTCTACTCTCTATTTTAAAGGCGCTTTGCAATTCAAACACACAGTAACATAGTTCAAATATTCGGTATTTTCATTTACAATTTATTTGTGAAACTCAAATCTCATTAATAAAATGGAGGCTTCGCTTAATTCAGATATTGACGACTCGAATCGGCTCAAAAACGACACTCAAATTAATTCTTTACTATCTAGAATGGCACAAATCAATGGCAACTGAATTTAGAGGAAAGGGACAACATTCTAGGCTAATAAATCAAGCTTCTTCTAATAACTTAAATTTTATCATAATTCCATGCTTGAGCATGGTACTAATTTTGCATGAAAAAATTCACACAGTTCAAACATCCTATTACAAGTTTTCCCTACATTCAATACTACGATATTTTGTGAAGCGCAACATTTTCGTTGAGAAGTGTCAAATTTTGGGAGATGCAACCATTTCCGGAAATCTTGTTCTCTTCGCTTTTGATAAGAAGATCTTGCCTTAAAAAGTTCCAAAGATAATAATTTATCAAGCGAGCTGATAACCATAGTAACCTTATGGCGATAAGTGAAATCAAACGCAGCTTATGCAGCCTGTCCTTCGTAGCTTATAGCGTGCATTACCAATGAAACAATCATGATTAATAAAATAAAATCATGAAGAAACCACTTCCAAATAAATCCAAATTAAGTTGCAGTAGATCTCAGTAAGCTCATGAAAATTAAAGCACTCTCCGATCTCTTTCATAATCGTCAGACCCTTTTGATCCTGAAAGTTCATTGCAGCCACTTGAACCGACACTGGCAGCCCCTTCAACCTTCAATATTTTTCTTAGATCGGGCAAATCTTTGCTCTTCAAAGGATAATACTGCTAATCTTTTCTTACCTTTCGAATCGGGACACTTCCTGCAGGAGCTTCAGAATATCATAATCTCCAAGTATTATGGGGACTTTCAAGAAATGGGACTGGAGAAAAAGTATAATGTTTTAGATTTAATTTTGGAATTTGCTTCGAATGTAATTGGGCATTTCAAATATATATCGGCTAATTTTACTTGGATGAAGATTGCTTATCCTCTGTTGATTTCTAGTTAGTGATGAGTACGAGTACAGGATACAACAACTCACTTAAGAACAGTTGATGTTAAGGTTTTAGAGAAATCAATGCATATAGTATGAAGGCATATTCAGTAATATCTCACTCTACGCCCCCATAAAGGATTGTGTTCAAAATTTTTATATCCTTCATCATCAATAGAATTCCATCGTAAATTGAGTGCATGTAGATTGATCCAGTAGGTTTTATTCTCACTCAGATGTCTAGCTCCCTCATCACCAATAGAATTACGCTTTAGATTGAGTGTTTGTATACTGATCCAAGTTTTATTCCCACTCAGATGTCTAGCTCCCTCATCACCAATTTTATTGGAATTTGAATTGAGTGTCTGTAGATTGATCCAGATTTCATTCTCACTCAGATGTCTTGCGGATTTTCTAAGGTGAATTTGACTACAGGAGTGTTCAACATTTGTTCACTGAATTATTGAATGGGTTCATTCAGATTCGAACCAAATCGATTACAAACCATTCGCTAATAGGAACAATTATGATGAATTTATCGGGTTTTAGTTCAATGAATCATTCGTTACATGTAAATTTTAGCTACATACTTCTGGAAGGAATGCTGGTTTTCTCAATTAAAATAATTCCTTGGAGTTCCACTTTCTTAGCAAATTACATTAGTTTCAACATCTCTAACTGATGGAAACGTTTTGAGAGCATGATGCGACTGCATTCGACAAAGATTTCGTCACAAATGACTAAAGGTTTGTCTGAGTTATTTTCCTCAGATCCTCATAAGCATGAATCCCTATTGCATAATACTACAAAAATGTTTACTCTTGTGGAATATATTAGAACCAAATATCTCTCAAAATATCTTATTGAACTCGAACACGCCGGCTTCGCGTTTCGGATTCCAATATCATTAAGCTTGTGAAGCTGATCTCGTCGCTTAAGCTACATTTAAACCTTAACTCTCTTGGCTTGCTACAAATAAGATTTTTCTTCGTTGATTTCCTTAGAGTTAATGAATCTGAGTTGCATTTTGAATCTCTCAGTCCAAAACATACCGTTGAAGGTGACTTCAAATATTGAGAAAGTAAAATAAACATTTGCTACATCTCTCGCTCGATGATTTGCGGATTCCCATTTATTACGAAGAATTTAAGGCAGAATCGATGAATTACGCTCTTACGCTCTGAGTTTAGTGAGTTTAGGTACTTTTAATAAATAATGTGCAATCTAGCAATTATATCTCATTCTAGAAAATTCAATGAAATTGGACCTACTGTTGTTGCTTTAAAGATTGGGAACAGAACTCTATGATTCCTATCTCAAACTAAAGCATGATTTTGAAGACTTCTTAGACAATCGATATTGTAGTATCAAGAGAATTTCTCTTGAATTGGTCACTCAAACAACCTAAAAAGGCGGCATATTTTAATATGAACTTGATTTGTTTATCTGAAGAGATTTTTGTATATGAATGCCACCCGAGAATTTTATTAGAGTTCAACGAATACCCCCTCAATAAAAGATATCGTTAGGTTTCCTTTCTGTTGTTAACGTGCTCACTCTCTCATAATTTTATTTAAATGAAGCATACCGACTTGATACCATCTGTTTCACATTTACAAAAAGATGAAGAAAAGTAAAAATCATTTATGTTACCACTTTCCGAAGAAGTTTCAGTATAAATTATCTTCTCGGACTTGATTTCCAAAAGTTTTACTGTTTTGTCGTTAGAGGCGCTTCCCAACATTGTTCCGCTTGGATGCCATCGCACACAAGAGATCCATTCTATCGATAATTTTGTTTCAAAGTGTAAAAAAATATAATATTATTATAATGATAAACTAACCGAAAATCAAACAGAGAAAATGATAAAAACCTGAAGAATAATACAGGAAAAAGAGTTTTGATACTTTCATGAAAGTCATCAAAAGTTTTTACAACTGCAGATTGGCGACGATCAAAAATTTTGATATTCCAGTCGTCACCGGCTGATGAAAGCAAATTTCCATCACTTGGGCAAACGTCGATACAAAGGGTCACCACTAGAAGAAGATTCAATGTGAAAATAAATCAAATTTGAGGCCCAGAAGGCAAAACAAATGAATTTGTTGGAATTACTTTCTTCTTCTTCAAGTCGGACAGGATTTTTCAAGATAAGAGCTTTCTTCTCGACGTCTAAAATATTGAGCTGGTTTCGCTCATGTTTGATATAGAGAAAAGGTTCGCCATTGTTGGAACTCCATCTGCAGCTGTTGGAGGGATCTTATGGAAAAATTTGGCAGAGTTTGGATTTTCAATAGAACTGATGTTACCTCCACACCAACTCATGTCCAGATGAAACTTGTAATTATTAGTGTCCACGTCTGAAATGAGACACACACCGCACATATCAATCGTCGCTATAACCTCTCCGCTTGGATCGAAATCGAGACCAGCAATATAATTAACTAGTTAATTAGTATAAAGTTGCTTTCAGAAAAAAAATCAATGGAAATGATTACATCTAATGGAGTTATATGGAGAATGCCATTTGGACTTCCGGCAAAGTCTTACTGCACTGTTGTCAGCTTTTGAGTTGCCTTCGACTTTAAACAGCATATAAGCGATTTCTCCTCCAACACACATTGCACCAAGAATACTTCTTACTGGATTATATGCTACGTCTCCATGACCTGTCCCTAAAGAAGTACTATGTTTACTAAAATGAAAAAGAATCAATTGTTACTTCCAGTGACTGCTTCAAAAGCGAATATCTTCCTCGCTTTGCCTTTCTTTGAGATATCGAATATCTCCATATTAGCAGAGGTGTTCCAGCAATGATTGAGAGAGACCAGAAGATTTGTGTTTGTAATCTCTTTCACATGTGTCCAAGTATCTCGCACGCCTTTGTGGATTGAAAATAGAAGTGTCAAACTTGGGAAGCTTAAGTATCGATATATACTGAATGTTTTATTATTGAGTTTAACCCCACCGAAGGAAGTCCACTCTTCCTTTGTCCCGAAATCAGCAATCTTAATCTTGTTACCTTCCGTTGTACAATGGGCAAGTAATTGTGTAGGTTTCTCTTCAATACAATGTCAGATTTTGTTGGATAGGATTTGAGGAGTATGACTAGACAGGACGAAAGCGAAGAACATTCATAACCTAAATTCTCGCTCGGCTTTAGAGTTTCCTTCAGTGAAAACTCGATTTGTGAGTGAATGTCAATTAGTTTTGGCTCTTCTAGGGCTGAGTTCCTTGAAACTTGCATGATCTTAAATTTTTTATGAGGTTACAGTAGGAAATTTATCTTTATTCGATTTATAATAGTGTTAATTTTGATTACTACATTATAACCTGCTAATTTCCAATGTTTAATATATGCTTTATTGGTAGCAGTTATAGTAGTCCACTTAGTTCATAAATTCATAACGCCACGGAAAAAAAAGCTCAAACTGAAAGAAGAACTCAAAAAGCTACCTAATAAAGATTCGACACCAGAAAGATTGCTGTTAATCCGAGACAGTCAACTCGAGCGGAGGGCATTTTTTTCTCAAAAAGAAAAGAAGCGTAACTCTAAACTGATATTATCAATCTGAGTTAAACATCTCGACAGATTAATAATTTGTATTTAGAAAATGTTTTAAATATCACTATTTCATGATGAAGCTGCAATGTGATTTCGAATGGGCATTGCAAACTATTCTCAGCAATAAATTTCAAGTCATCCAGAGCACAAATTTCTCGAATTTCAACCTTCAAGAGCAATATTTTAGTTCTCAAAGTCTTATGTTGAGTAATTGTTTTAAATATACATACCTTACAGATAAAAATATTAAAACATGGCAAGTCAAATTATTATGAAGAATTGTAACAGTTCTGAACAAATACTTTCTTTCATTACTAATATATACAATATAGGCTATTATTATGATGATGAAGTGTCCTTGTTGTTTGCTAATAATTGAAATCAGTCATCTGAAATTCTGAATCACTCTTAGAAGAGATCTGACTTTTGCGACTTATGAGCAGTCAGAACGAAATCTTTTTTGTGGAATTCCAAGAGAGCTAATTGGTCACTCTTATGGTGTGGGCGGCCTCTAGATTTATAAGTTTTGTGACTCGGAAGAAAACCTCTGATTTTGTTTCCAATAACAAGATATTCTCCTTTAGCATTGCTCCTTCCAACTCTGGTGCAATGATTGGCTACGCCCGTCTTCAAGCATTGAACTCTCTCATTCAAGACCTCAATATTAAGTTTCTCGTAGTTATAATACAGGTTCAACGCATCTTTCAACTCATCACTTCCAAATTCTTCTACGATCCATTCTTCTTTTGACA
>ENA-UOTX01000196-UOTX01000196.1-compost-metagenome-genome-assembly--contig:-NODE-196-length-67710-cov-8.035678_pt1 | contig 67710 bp, 64 predicted proteins | sample MGYA00238143_ERZ746982 | MGnify/ENA primary metagenome ERZ746982 (study PRJEB28758, sample SAMN06268862) | compost metagenome | isolation source: single cell | place: USA: California, Emeryville, Joint... | reverse complement strand
TTATACGGCAATGCTGAGAGTAGCTTTAAAGCAGAGAAAACAGAGTGCCAGTCTTCAGGAGATTTTAGACCTTTTGCCAAGAGGTCAAATCATATGCCAGATATACGGGACAAAAGATGACATTCTTTTCAAAAAATGCAATAAATGCCTTAAAGATCCTAGAAGAAATCCAACTCTGGCCAGAGTTGTGCTTGAATTTCAGAATTTGTTAAACGCGAACTCTGATTCAAGCGCTGAGATTTTCTTATACAGAACCAAGGAGTGGTTATATTGGTGTCTGAATCAGTGAAAAATTACTGAGTAATTGCATCATATTTGAAAGAGTGCACGATCCATCTTCAAATGTCCTATGTAAAGACCTTTCTTCAAATAAGTTTGTGAAATTCAAATTAAAAACTGTGAAGTCATATCCAAGCTAAGAATATCTTTTTGGAATGAATGCATCTTGCAAATTGTAATATTTATTCATCTATATTAAGAGCAAGTAGGAAATGCTAATCATAGACGAAGCTAGGTCAAATTGAAGTGATGATTATCGAGGCTCTAATTTTATTTAAAAAAATCTCAATAGGCAAAAGGACCTTAATTTTTTCACAGCACGCTTCAGTGGGAAATTCCTCTACTCTTTTCATTGAATGTTCCAAAGAGTTTAGGAAGATGCTTCAAAGATTGTGATAAAATCAAATGTTGTTAAATGATGAGGGTTTCATCTCATCTGACAAGATAAAGCAGTAAAATCTATAAAATGGTGCTTTGTTTTTCTGTTGATTTGGATTAAAACGCCTATAAAGGAAAGCACTATAATATATATACCCTTTCCATTCGCTTAACGTTTAACTCTGAATCTGAATGGGTGTTCTATATAAAGGAAACTTTTAAGTTATTATTGATATCTCTTTCGTTGTTTGCAAGTATGATAGATTTGTTTGGATTAAACGCTGAAAATTGTAAAGAAGCCGTCTAGTTATTATTTTAATTGAATTGTGACTCTCTTTTTTTGAGAGATTCTAAAAATATGGGTTCGTTTTTTATCCTGGATCAATTTGGGCTTGCGAATCGAGTACGACAGGTACAAGAAGATGCCTTTTCTGAGTGCCTGTTTTGAAGTGGTGGTTTTTCAGTTTTCTCCAAGAGTTATGTTTTAGAAGTGTCTTGAGTGTGTTTTTAAATTCATGATCAAGTTTGTGTTATAATAATTTGTTGATAAACTTGGAAATGAGGGAAGTTTTAATCGTCTATCTCATCTTCATTGAAACTATTGCATCTGCGCAGGAACAGCCTGTTTCTAATGAATGGGATCCGATCAAGAATTATGCCAAACAATTAAAGAAAATGCAGAAGCGAGGATGAGAACAGCTCTGAAAGGTAAGTCTGCCAACCTTCAAAGCACACTTGAAATCCTTCCAAAAGAACAAAATATCTGCAATACTCTTCAATATCAGACATTGATCTTGTCTTGCAAAGCTTATCTTCATGACTCCAGAAAAAGAGGGAAGTTGTCCTCCAACACGCATCGCTTTATGGCTTCAGGGAAGAATAACGCTGATATAGCAAAATTCGCGAAAGTTTTTGGTGAGTGGTTCCTTGAGTGTCTATTTAGATTTTGAGTTGCTCAATTGGAGAGAGTACTCTCTTTGATATCCTACCACACTAGAAAGAGAATCAAAAATGCCTTTTCGAGTTGCTTCACCAGTGAAAATCAATCTCCTTGGTAAAAAGCAAAAAAAACTCAGGCACATTTTGTTGTATTTTTACTTAGGAGACACCAACTGAAAGCAACCTAATCAACTTTGGATTACTCTGTGGAATTTTTGTTTTGCAACAGGATAGTTAGTAAATCATGATAATGTTTCAGAAATGAATGGTCACAGAGCTCCATAGTTTTATATGACACTAATAATAATCTGCACCAGAAGAACATGCCTCGAAGGTGCTATTTAATGTAGAATAGTATTAGTTTTCTAAGCGCTTGTCAAAACTATCGAATTTCGTTCACCGAGATTTATTTTATTTGAGTAGCAATAGCGCCCGAGAGTGCATATAAGGCCGCTTTTTTCAAAGACTGATATCTTCTTGACTTAATAGCAATTATTGAAATGGAAACGATTAAATGGCATCAAAAGATGAAGTTAACCATAAGAGAAGTCAACCTCAAAATGTCTCAGTTGGCTCCTCGAATTTTTCTCGCAATTTCGGCTGACCAATTTCATTTCCACATTCCCATTAAAAAAGGAAAAGACTCAAACCCTCTAACCATTGAGCATTCCATAGATATACCATACAACTCACTGAATAAGCTCTCAAATCTGTCTATCAAGCTCTTGGACAAAGTTTCATTCGAAGTTATCTCACTCCTCGAGATAAATCTATCGAAGATTGCTTATCCTTTACAGGAAACACTCCCTCTTTATTATACTAACGCTCCGACTACTCTTGCAGGTCGTATCGCTCTAAAAATCGAGAGAATTACAATATCCGAAGGCGAATACAAGCAAATTCAAGCGGGATTAATAGATTTTCTTGCATATGTTAAAACTACGATGAATCAAAGCATTAAAGCGAACAAAAGAGACTGGAGGACTATGCTAGTGAACGGCCTGCGAGGGAAAGTCACTGAGCATTTGAAACAACTCGAGTTTATCAAAGAGACCAATAAACTGCCTTCGTCATTTCAACTCAGTCGTTATCGACCTCACCTTTACATTTTCGGAAACGACTCTGACCGACTGATCTACATTTTCGATTTCGAAACCGAGCGGTTTTCAGTATATCAAGCACCTCAAAGTCTTAAATTATTCTGCTTTTCTTCCGCAACCGCGCTTCCTAATGGGCAGTTTGTGATTACAGGTGGAGTCAATAAAGGGTTTAACACCATCACAACGACTTGTGTAAGGTACAACCCGATCAGCAATACCGCACAATTACTTCCTGATCTCCGCTATGCTCGGTATTCACACACTTCGGTGTATTTAGAAGGATGCGTCTACGTCATCGGAGGGCGTCAGTATGGGGAGAAAAAACAAGGCGTGCTGCGGGCATGCGAACGGTACTCTTTGAGCAGCAATTTGTGGGAGCCGATAGAGGATATGTCGACTGAGCGCTGTGCGACAAGCGCGGTTGTCTGGGAATCTAGAATTTACGTGTTCGGAGGTCACGATGGCATTGGTAGACTAAATACTATCGAATGCTTTTCTCCAAGCAAGAATAGCTGGGAGAACCTTTCTTTGAAAATGAAAGCACCGATTGAAGCAGGTGTTTGCCATGTTATTGGAGATGGGAAAATGGTGTATATTTGCGGGAAGGATGACGTAATGAACAACTCAGAGGTGACAACATACGATTTTAAAAAGCAGGAGAGCGCCTTTATTGGCAAGGTTAATACTGGGAGAGTGTTAGCAAAATCAGCAAAGTGCGCTGATAAGTTGTATATCTTTGGAGGTTCAACAGCAACTTGGGAAAAGGCAGTAATTAGCAATCTAGAGGAGTGGAAGACAGCTAATTACTCTTATATCACAAATTCAGAGCTTAAATTAATGTCAGCAGCTACCTCAGAATCATTTCTTGAAGATCACGGGCAGTATGTGAGCACTGAAAAGGTCTTTCTATTTTCCAAAGACCATCAGCCGGGGTTTTTGATGGTATTTGATAAAACAACCTTGAATTGCGAGGTGGTGGTCCCTCCGAAATCATTACTATTTTTACCAGGGCAAGTCTTATTGCCACTACCAAATGGGTATATTTTAGTTGCTGGCGGCAGACACCTTGACTCCAAAACCGTTGAAAAAAGCTGCAAGTACTGGAATTTCAAAGATAATTCTGTTATCACTATGAGATCGATGTTGGAAGCAAGAGCAAATTGCGGATATCTGCATGTTTCGGGTTTTGTATATGTCGTCGGAGGTGAAAATGGAAAGGGAGAAGCGCTATCGACATGTGAAAGGTTCGACCTGAGGACATCAGAATGGGTTAAGATTCGATCCCTTGGCTGTGCTCGGAAGAACCCTGTTCTCGTACCAAGTTGTGATTATTCTAAATTCTACTGTTTTGGAGGAACAGATGCTTTAGGAGTCTTCCTGACTCGATTGGAAGTTTATCATATTGCGAAAAACTGCTGGGAAATCATATCAGCCAGCCTGCCCCTAAAAATCAATGGAGTTATGGGAACAATCAGAGCGAAAAATGATACATTTGTTGTATTTGGAGGATTGCATGATTCTGAGCAGTATTTGGTTGATTTTACAAGAGGATTGCATGAAAAATTCGACGCGTTTGTAGAAAAGATCGTAGATTCGTCAAAAGCAGTAGCTTTCCTAGATAATCAGATTGTGATCTGGAATTTCGCTGATCGGAAACTACTGCAATCACAATTTCAGCAGCCCAGTTTTTCAAATTGGAAAATTAGTGATTTGCCTGAAATTAAGACTCCATTTGACCTCTCACATGTCTCATTCAACGTTTACGAGGAAAAAATAGCAAACAACTGCTCCCCTTTCGGCGTATTTGATGAAAGACAAGTTACTGATGTCCACGAAAGAGACGCTAAATTGGTCATCTTTGTCCCCGGCGTCAAATCAAAGGTATTAGCCCTTGATTTGCGACTTGGCCTTTGGGAAGAGCTGAAAATTTCAGCTGAAATTCCTCAGTATTCCCGGGCAGTGGGATTACCTGATAGTCGTATTATGCTTGTTGGAGGCGTCTTGTTCAAAGAAGGGTCTGCTGAGATAACCTCCAGTGTGATGATCTACAGCCCATTAGACGGCTCCGTGAAGAGCTTGAACCCATTAGCTCTTCCTCGTTACTCTCACCGCGTAGTGATCCTCAGATCATCAATATACGCCATCGGCGGCAGAACTGTTTGGGGCGAGAAAAGCACGAACACGAAGGAGAGCATTACTGCAAATTGTGAGTGCTATACATTCCGAACTAGCAACTGGTCACCAGCTCCCTCAATGAATGTCCAGAGGGCTGAATTTGGTGTTTCCTCGGTGGCAAGGAGCATTTATGTGTTTGGAGGAGAAGGAATCGATGGGAGCCTAAATAGCGTTGAATGCCTGAGAGATGGAGCGGATTCATGGGAATTGCTTCCAAATCTCCAACTGCCTACCAATCTGTCTCATCTCTCCGCGATCTCGATTTCGTATGATGAAGTACTTCTCATCGGTGGAATCGCATCGAAGAGTGGGAGTTCTGCCGTGTTATCCTTCAATCCTTATACTCTGAAACTTGAGGAAAGGTCTCCAATGCTTTATGGTCGGCAAAACCCACAGCTGGCTTTGCGAGGAAATAGATTATTTGCAATTGGAGGAACAGCGACAAGTTCCTCTGAGGTGTTGTCCTTAACGCATGACAGGACTTGGACTGAAATTAGTAGTTATGAGCATTTGTGTCCACCGATTCTACTTAACGCTACTTCGGCGGTATCCAAACTAGAGCTGGACGTTTTGCCCATGAATACTATCTATGAGCGGCCTGAATTCTCAAAATTATACATTTTTGGCAACAGCCAATGGCAAAAAATTATGCGACTTGATCTTGAAGACATGAGTTGGGAGGAATTGAGTCTTCCTAAGGACCTCGAGCTCTCCGATTTTTCAGTAGCGACAAGTCTGCCGACTGGAAAGATGTTGCTGACTGGCGGAATGACCAGCGGTGAGTCGTCCGTAGTCTACAAGCACGCATACATGCTCGACTTCGGGGATAAAGTGTTTAATAACTGCGAAAGGGTTCCTGACATGCATCAAAGTCGCTACACTCACGCAACTTGTTTCTTAAACTCATTCGTGTATTGCCTTGGCGGAAGAACTTCTGGACAAGGAGCAGCTTGCATTCTTGACAAGTGCGAACGATACCACGTTATTAACAAAGAGTGGCAAGAAATCGCACCGCTGAAGTACCGACGCAGTACTGCAGTTGCAGTGGCTTGTTTTAATCGTGTTTATATCTTCGGCGGACATAAAGGTGAGGGAAGAACCAACACGATCGAGCGATACAATGAACTGCAAAACAACTGGGAAATCATCCCATTGCAGCTCCTCCATTCGATTGAAGCTGCAGTATTGATTCCAATTTCTAAAAGCGAGCTCGTCTTGCTGGGAGGCAAAGATGAAACTGGTCAGCAGAACCAAGCTACTGTATATGACCTTGAAAGGCTCACGGCGAAACCTTGCAAAAACATGAGTACTCCACGAGTATTTGGAATAGGAGCAAGATATAAAGAGAAGATTGTGGTTCTTGGTGGCTGCCAAGGAAACAAATGCGAATCGGCCAAGTTAGGAGAGTGGAACTGGACTCTTGATGGCCTAGACATGAGTTCATTACCAGCAACGCTCAATCGCTGTGCTTTTGCGCAGAGTAGCTAGAAGAGTCTTTTTATGGAACAGCAATAGATTTCTTTCATTATAACTTGAATGAGATTCATTCATTGCTCGTTCATTAATTATTAGTTGCTTTCTAGAGCTTGATAGAGTAAGTGTGAGTCCAGTAAAGGCTTTAATGAGAGAAATTGGAAAATGTAATTATGCTTTGAAGCTTTAGAATGCAAATCTTAAGGACTTAGAAACTTTTTTTGTATATTGGTAACTCTTATTTTTCATTATCGCCAAATACAAATCAAAGTTGCACAATTACACAAGAAAATCATAAAGTTTCAGACTGCTTTTCTTTCTCGAGAGTGCAGTATAGCTCTTTCGCCAGCTCCAAAAGAGACCCATCTGCTGTGAGGATATGAGCGTTCGTGTCATCTTGCTCGGTGCCCATGATGCTCGCCGTTTTTCTTGATCGCAGCAAATCAAGGCGCGCTTTCTCAATTTTGTAGAGACTTTCTTCCAATTGGCTGCCAAAGACGTTTGAAACGTATGATTTGATGGAAAACAGTCCAGAGTTAATGAAATCGCTTGAGAAAGAATGTCAGACAAGCGGATAAGTCAAAAGTTGCTTACAATTCAGTGGCATAGTATTGGTTTTGAGTTGGATCGATGATATTATTTTCATGCTCAAGGTTTTCGACATATTTTCCTCGGTTAAACTCGCAAATCTGAGCTAGCTGTCCTAAGAATCTATGAAAAGTTGAAAACACATTGGATACGATTTCTTACTTTTGTTCAGCGAGGATATCCTGCACCTTAACTGCGATGGATAGCAGGTTTTCAGTAACACGGACCGTCTTTATGAAATTCTCTTTTGTCGAAGTTTTCCAAGGAGAGTTTGGATCTAATGTGATTCAATAAAATAAGTTGCAATAACAATGGCATAAATATTCACCTTCTTCGATAAACAGATGATTGAGAGTGCTGTTCTCCTTGAGGAATTTGATTAAGTATTCAAGAGACTCGTTCGAAATGATCCCCAGATCGAGCTCAGCAATGGTAGTATTAAATCGCAATGCTTCCGTAATTCGGCTGTGATAAAGGGTATTATCAGCTTTCATGCAATTCAAGGGGTTATTTTTTACTTCACACCATCAGTGCCAAGCTGATTGCCAGCAAGAAGCAAGCTCATAATTGAAGTATTAGTTCTAAGGGCTTCTCCAAGGTAAATGCCAGTTTCTTTTTTGAGGTTAGGGTTGCGTGATAAGTTGACTTGGGTGATCTTTACAACGTTATTTCCAATAATTTCGGAAAGTTTGATCGCAGACTAGAACCATTCATATCAAATCACTTCGAAATTCAAGGGATACTTACAACATCGGTAATATTTTGCCCGCAAATGATGATTCTGCCTTGGAATACGTCATTTTTCAAAAAAGCCATGAACAACTCGTTTAAATCAGCGTCTTTGATTTTGCTTTGGTCAAGAAGACTCTCTGCTTCCTTTGACTCACCTCCTGCTTTAAGTGTTTCAAAACTGGTTTTGTAACCTGCTTCACCAGCACCCTCATCAACTTTCTTCAAAAAAGCGTCCAACAAACTATCGAAATCTAGATCAATGGCTTCGATCAGACTTCCATCTTCTTCGAAGAGAGCAACGTTGTTCCCGAGGCTCTTGGAGTACTTTTCAATTCTCTCTACGACAAAGCTTTTCATTGCGCGTCGAATATGTATGTTCTTTTATTATTATCTTGTTAAAACTGTTTTAATTTTTTCTTAATATGCATGTAAAATCTCCCATTTATATTATGCTGAAATTGTCGTAACAGTTAGAATTATAGAGTAACATTAGTTCTATTATGAGAAATCTCAACATGAAAGTCGAAAATTAGTCAAAAGCGGTGATTGTAACTCCTCCATACTACACAGGTAATTATCATTTGTGAACTAAACTAAGATGTGATGATTTATTGCTGATTTAATAAATTGAATTCATTTTAGATATTTGCTTGACTTGGCAGTTGTTGTGAAAAAAATCAATGTCACTGGTTACTAACTTTGAAGCCACCTTCGAAAATCAAACATTCCAAGTTGAATCAGGAACCACGATAACCATTCAGTTTGAAAAAGCTGGTATGGTGGACGCATCAACAAAAATCACCGGAATTGTAAAATAAACTTATGATATAACTGCGGTTGTAATGAAAATGAATTCGAATTTAGTACAATACGGATGTAATCGTGCAAGCTCCTGAGAATCGTATCGGTAACATCTGCATTGTGAGAGCAATCTAATCTATCATCATTGAATTTGAAGAATTACCGCCGATTAAAGATGTCAAAATTAACGAAGAAGATGGGACTAAATGCAGTGCTACTTTTTCAGTAAGAATGCTCATCAACCTTAGTGGCCCTGAAACTAATTCTACTAACGATTAGTTTAACATGGAAGGTGTAATTGAGAAAGCAGCGTATTATGTACGACTTGTTGAGAACATTGGAAGTTTGGAATTTGAATTTTCAAGTGGTATGAACTTACGTTGTGGTCTAATTGATTACTTATTTATTTGCAAAAGGAAATGGAGATAACAAATTTGTTTGCAGGCTCTTGGCTGCTGTTTTTAAAGATGGTGAAAAGCACTATGCCACCATAATCTATAAATAGAACTCGCTTGAGAAAATATACGGACTGAGAAAAGAGTTCGAAAGAAATGTGAAAGAAAGTGAATACTACTGATGAGGTTTTTATGCTGCTATGTTTTTCTTTCAAAGAAAAAATGTGTCTGCTTGTAAAAGCTTTTATTTTCTTCTGCTCTTGTTTTTTACTTATCTTTAACAACGAAAATTCCGAAACATGGCTGCGTTGCTTTCTTCTCCAGTGAACTAGTGATCTCAAAATTAAATATTGCGAGGTAGATAACTACACTTTATTAGTAGAAGAAATGGAACTTGTAATTTGTAATTTTTCAGTTAGCATTTTGGCTATTACATTTTGATGTTGCACTGGTGCTAATGGTTCTTGGTGCTAATATCGGTGAATATTGGGAGTTATAATAATGATATATAATTTTGCAAATTAAATTAAGATGAAAGTGATTTTAGTTAATTAAATTCAGACTAAACATTGATAAAACTTGTCAGATTGGAGATCAAGAATTCAGTATTGGTATTGAATTGCTTGGAGTGAAAGAGTACTTTGTGTAACAATTTCAAAAAGAGATTATGATATGTAGCTAGTTAGTTAGTAACAGCAAAAGCAAACAGAATTTGTCTGATGTGTATCACTTGAAATAAATGTTACCAACAAATTAATATAAGCTTCTTATATTTATATCGATGAGAATTTAACTTCGCCTTGTTGAAAAAATGATAAATTCATCCATTCATCCAAAACTTTACTTTTACTCAATCCTACTCTTTCAATCACAAAACAATCAAAATTTGAAAATAGATTCATCTTTGAATCATAGTTGCTAAATAGATTGAAAGACTAATTTTTCTTAGGAGATGACAAGAGCAAAGAAAATAGGAATACTACTACATTATAGCAGATAATCAAAAGGATTAAGTAGATGGCCACAATTTACTGAAGTTTATCCATTCAGCTTTACATGGGAAGCGAACGACACCGCAATTATTAAAAGATCATTCATAAGGATCCAGGGGGGAAAAGTTTGCTAAGATTTAGGATTCTTTCATTAGTCAAGAACTCAAGACAATTTATTCAACATTTCTAGTTTTTATCACTAAAGACAAGCAACCCATTGCTCTAATTTTCTGTTTAGTCCATTCATGGAAGCAAAATGATGGAATTTAAGCTAATCAGTAGATTCTGCCTTGGAATGCAGTATGTGCAAGCAATACTAAGATTACAGGTGTGATAACAAATTACTAAGGCCTCGGGTTTCCACACTATTTTGAATATTACATCTCATAAAGCTGAGTGTTAGTATTATTATAGATGATCAATCACTATGATAGAGCTTTCATCGGGACTTTTCATTAATCACAAAATAGGCACTTCTTATCTACTAGTCTGTACTCTTTTTGAAGAATACACTGAAAAAAGAATCAGAGTTCTCACTCTCAGTGTTAGATTAAATTACTTTCGAAGATATCAAAGGAGTGTTTCGATTGCAATTCTAGTTTTGTATTAGAATAGATATAATTATCCTGTATGGCATAAAGTTCGGAATGAAGACAACAGATTCGGAAAAATTTTTTAAGCATTACACTTTTACATCAGAAATATTCAATGTACTTTGATCTGAGTAGAAATTAAACAGGTCGGCGAAATAGTAAGATAATACTCGAATTTTTCATCAAAGAACTAACAAATTACCAATACACGTAAATTATTATAATTTATAGCAGAGTAGTCTAAGGATGTACTCTTTTCCACCTCAATACCCGAAAAATTTATGCTTGCTCTCTCTATGGAAGTCCACCACTGTCCAGCGAACATAAGCAACAAAGCTTCCTACGTTCAATGTTCTTGGAATTTATTTTCGTGGTGGCTTGTGCATGATTTTGGCTTTTTCAAGCTAAAATCGACGCTTCCATATTTGTTGGAGAGAACAAAAATTTTAAATGCTATTTTCTTTTGAAATGTTTAGCATTATTAATATTCTGAAAGAAGTTGTTTATGAATAAAGTACATATCATTTTTTATAATTTTTGATAAATCTGTTAGCAAAAATTTCATACGGTGTAAATTGGTAATATCAAAGAATGAAAAGATTTGAACTTGTAATGGGACATGAACTTTGTATTAGGTTATTTGATAAGATTGTAAAATCAACCAAGCCCGTTTGTCATGGTAATTTTCATATTGCAAAAACACAAACTCAAGAACAGGTAAAGGTTATTGATATTTTTCTGTAAATCAGATTTTCTAATATTGCTTCAAAAACAAAAAAGTGAGTAACGGTATCAATTTGATTTCTAACAAATTATTATGTGAAACTGCATCTGGTGTTCAGACCTTATATAATCATAAATTTAACACATCAACTGGTTAGCTTGTCCAAGTCAACAATATCTCAAAAACGACAACCAACAAGCAAAGTAGAAATGATTGCTAACAAGAAAGTATCTTTCCAATAGCATCGCCAGCTACTTACTAAAGTAAAGTAATTTATTAAATCCTTAGAGTCAAATTTTCAATATCAAATCTAATGTTTACTCACTGAGACTTGAAGTTTTATTTACTCAACCCCTGTAAATTAGCTAACAGATCTCTAATAAAAGGAACATAATCCTAATTTCTATGACATCAGTAGCATCTGAGACTTTCTGTCTCCCTGAAAACAGCTTCTGTGTATTTTCTCTGTGGGAAATGTTTTGACTCCTAACGAATCAATACAGCAGCATATACTATCATTCAGTCTATGTATAAACTCTTTACATTCAAGCTTCCGAAAGTAATTAGTTTTGTTGAAATCTTAATAGCGGCAAACGCGCGAGCTGACATATGTTCATATTTTCACACCAACCACTCTAATTACGGAGAGATAAACCGTTGCTCGCAGATAAGCAAAACAAGAATGGACGCTTTTTCATTTTCAGCCAACGACGCATGCACGAAAACGCTTCGTCAATTGGTGAAAGAAACACTCAAATATATCATAATTAAATAATTTTTACGAACATTCCAAAGGGATTATCCTCTCAGAAACTATGGAAACACTCGCCCTTTCACGCAACGCGTCAAACCCAGAAGGTACACTGAAGATCGTTGTGCTCGGTGCAGGAGCTGTAGGCAAATCAAGTCTTATACTCCGCTACCTACACGGACTATTCACGGATAACTACAGCCCAACTCTCCAAGAAGTCTTTCAGAAAATCGACAAAGTAGATGGGAATCCAGTCAGCTTAGGTGAATAATTCCTCTCTGCAACGTACTTATCTGACCTTACTCACACTCTTTTAGAAATAACTGACACTGCAGGACAAGAAGATTACATTGTTATGCAGGATCAATGGATCCGAGACGCGATGGGTTTTATTCTCGTCTATGCAATCAATAAAGAAGATACTTTCGAGGAGATTAAGAGCATTAAAAGGAGAATTGACAAAATTAAACCAAAATCGCCAATTGTCATTGTTGGAAATAAAGTGGACATGGAGCAATCTCGCAAAATCGACACGAAAACAGGACAGGAGTTAGCAGCTAGCTATGGAGCTATGTTTATCGAAACATCAGCAAAAACTGGACTCAATTGCGAGGAAGCGTTTCGAATGTTAGTCAAGGAACTAAGAGGCCAGGAAAAGAAACCTGAACCGAAAGTGGTTGTTGCTAAACAGAAGAAAAGTTTTCTTGACTTTTGTACTCTGATATAAGAGGAGTATTGCTATGTTTTAATAGTGGAAATTCGTCACTCACTCTGCCTACTTTTGCTTTGAGATTTGGCTACTTTTAAGTTTTCAAATTATTCACCTTGAATTCTGCACATTATTGTAAATAGTTCTTGCATAAATAAGCATCACATTACTCGCATTACTTCCAAATTCTATCTGTTTTCTGGTGTGCACACTGAAAATTACAGGTGGTTATGAAGCAATAGAGATCGCTAGTAAGATAACGAAAACGAACCTAGGAGATTTGGTGTTCTAGAGAAATGGGAGGAATTTCCTAGTGTTTGAATAAACCTGGATGATTCGAGTTTTTTCCAGAATTTATTCTTCGTTCTCAAAAAAGACTAGCTAGCTGTTTAACTTCCCAACAAAATTAAATCATTTTGACCTTAAGCAAGAAGATGTTTTCTTACGAGGAATCCCAACATCAAAAAATTCCACACTAGCCCTAAAACAGCAATTTTAGCCAGTCTTTTCAGTGTTTTGGACCACCAGTCTCTTGCTCCCAGAAATAATAGGTAGAGCAATTGGGCAATATCATCACATTCAAGTCTACATATCTACTTGTGAAAAAGCTATGAATGTAGTTGTGTGTAATATGAGGTTATAGAAATCTTGAATGATACATCCGAATGCGAACTACATTCTTCATTTGAGAATTCAAATTGCCATAACGATTCGTTAGTTTTAGAAAATTTATTCGGGTGTTCTCTTTCCAAAAATCGAATTCTTCGCAAATGCGTTTACCCAGCATTTTCCATTCTCAAAATCATAAATATACCGATATTTCTCCTAATGAAATCTTCTTTACAAAGAGATAATCTCAGGAAACCTCGATACCCTTACAGCCAAAGTCCCCCTGAGAGGAAAATTATCAAAAAACTCCAGCAAATTCATGCAAATCCAATCTATTCGAAACTTGAATTTTCCTTGCAAGCGAGTCGACTGCCTACTGAGAGGAGTAATGGAGCAGAAGATCACCGTGTCGAAATCGAGCAGTTATTTCAACAATCTGAATCGAACCGAGAATACCGTTTTCCTCGCAGGCAAACAAGTTCGTCTTCCTCTCATTCTTCACAAGAAGGCTCTCTGGATTCGCTAAAACACGTTACTATCTATGATCTTGCATCACAAAATAAGCCGTCCAAGCCAACGAGCTCTCGACAAACAATGGACACTGAAACGAGAAGCAGATGCAGAGAATCAGAAGACCCTGCAAAACATGACTGCGCTACTGAATTAAACACTGTTGGACAAGATAAGTCACCTTTAGAAGTGCTAATAGGAGACAAAGATTCTCCTCCATATAAGAGTCTCATAAAACTAGTAGAAAGCCAAAAGCTATTGGATGAGAAACTAACTAGTTTCAAAACGGAGAAAGGAATGCAACGCAAGTTGAAAAGTGGAAGGGTTCAGCATATTCACATCGAAGATTACTCAGAAGAGGAGAGGACCCCGAAAACAGACGCGGGCATCGAACAAATAGAAGAGCCTCCTCTGGCTCAGAATAATATTCTTGTGCGTATAAACGAGAAGGTCGAGCAAAGCAGCAGAAGTCCGTCCCGAAATAATGAAAGAGGGGATTATCGAATAAATAGACAAATTAGTTTCAAAGAGTTCAATAAGCAGAACAGGCTGATTGATAACTCACCGAACAATAAGAGCAAAAAGCTATCAGAGTCTCCATATCAAGAGAAACACGTACAAGCTAAGGAAAGTGAATCCTACCACAATAAACGACCCAGTGCGAGTTTAAAGAAATCTGAAAGTTCCGAACGACTACAAAATCCGTTTGTTAATAGAAGTTTCGGAAACTGTAGCTCACGTGGAAATATCAGCTCTAAAATGTAAGAAAATTCACCTTTCTTATCTTTTCTGATCATTGCTTAGAATGCAGATTAACCAAGAGTCATTTCGGAGGATTTACAATAAATACATTTCAGAATCCAGTTCTCCAAAGCACAATCAAATAAAGCGGCTTTACAACGGATTATCCAACTGTCCGGCGTTTTTCAAATCATATGACAACCGCGGAACAAAAAAGAAAAAACCCTCAATCGGTAGCAAAGACGGCTTCAGATATATTTCTCCAGCGACAAAGAACACGAATGTTCCACTTTTATGTCTTTATCAAAAAGCTCAAAACGAAGTCCTTACTAGCAAACCTTCCAGGGAAGGATATCGACAGGAACTCAGGCTTCCTCTCCATCAACGCTTAAGTTCAAAGCAGATCATAGATTCAAACGCTACTTCGGCAATGCCTAGCTCAAGAAGAGATAATACTCCTAAAAACTGGGCACCAAAAGCCACGCCCCGAGGATTTGATGCCGATGGATGCTCCACTCCCGAGCAAAGGCTTGAAAAATATGCCGCAATGAATATATCACCAAACCATGATCGCAAGCTGAAGAAAAACTCAATGAAACCATTAAACCTTAAACCACAAGGAGAGCAAGTGCAGGCTCTTGAAAAGGGTGTATTCATATCTGTTGATATCACTCAGAAGAATCAGTCTAAAAAGGTTCAGATTAAACTGAATTTAGATAATCGTAATCATATTCAGAGGTATCAATTTGGGTAAATTAGAAAACTTATCGATTGATGATTTAGGCATGATTGCGCCTCTACTGCGAGAGCAAGGATGAAAAATGGCATTAATTTGCTGTTTAGCTCTGAAAGGCAACCGTCAACTATTCACTCTGCCAGGGAAAATGGTGCATCAAGTCCTCGAGTCAAAAGATTGTTCTTGAACGCTCCCAGCAAAGCAATTCTTCAGTAATCTCCCGTTTCCATGGAACCGCTTTTATCCTTGATTTCTGTAGAGCTTCAATGGAGTACACGCAGCTGTAGTAGCTAAAGATCTTAAATCTCACAATAAAGAAGAGAATCATCCAACAATGCCACTAAGGTATTAATTATCAAACGATGTATCAATTTTGGCACTTTTTTATATTCAATATTATTAATAAAATCACAACAGGAATTCAGCAAAATACTCGTTGTGAAATATGTGAGCTAGAGCGAAATTTTATACATTTTTTTGGGGGGTTTTTTGGGAAAAGCTCAATTGTGATCATAAGTATACTTTTCCTTTCATATTCATGCGTATTGAAAATTTTCCATCAATGATATTAAACACACAATACATTTTCGAAAAAATGAAACATCATAAATCGTGATGGATATTAAGAAAGCTGTGTTAACGCATGTTAAATAATTATGAATCATGGAACTCTGAGAGAAATAATCAAGAAATAGTGTCGGGCAGGAAAATTCTTCAGAAAAAGGCTTACACCTATTCCAATTTCTCTATCCCATAAATCTGGTTAGGTTGTCTCGCTACAGTGAATCAGCTCATAACCCTCATCGATTATTGTCTAACATAGTGGCGGAAATAGTTTTCTGATTGCTTAATTGTAAATAATGCATGATTGTAAGTTTGAAAAATTTATAGGTCAACGAGAAGACTCCAAAAATGATAACTGGGCTTTGTTAACCTCATATAACGTATCTTAGCACATACATACTCATTCCGCAATCAAATCATAATATCTCTCAGGAAATATTGTATAATCGAGTTTAAAATCAAAAGTTATCCTCATTATGCTCTATTTTCTGGTTTTATCCAAGCCGCTACTTTAGCAATACTTAATATTTCATTTTTTCATTTAACACCAACTGTCCAATGACGAAACTTTTAACCAAATTCCAAATCAGTCTCATTTTTCAAATTTTCTGTAACTTCTGCATTAAACACCTCCTCCTCCGTGCCACGAAGCCTCTCAGCGCCTCTCTTCAGCTCTAAACAACAAAAATCCATGCTTTAGGACCATATGAACTGATAAAAATTTCTATCCTTGATTTGATTCGCTAGATGAATTACTAATTAGGTTTGCGACTTAGAGCATTAAATTCTAATTATTCTTAAGAGATCTCAAGATAGTAAAACTCAAAAGAGATTTTATATCTAAATAGCATTTCTTAGTTTGCAACAAACAATTCAAAATGGCCGTCCCATTTGCCCAAATTGACAAGACCGCTCACGACGAAATGAGCTGCACCTTCGCTGCCTTGATCCTCTACGATGAAGGCCTCGAAATCTCCAGCGAGAAGATCAACAAGTTGATCGCTGCTTCAGGAAACAAGGTCGATGCCTACTGGCCAGGTCTCTTCGCCAGAGCTCTCCAAGGAAAAAACGTCGCTGAACTCTTACTCGGAGGATCTGGCGGTGCCGCCACCGGTGGAGCCAAGCCTGCTGCTGCTGAAGGTACTATTAAAGGCTTTTCAATATTCGCATTCTTTTCACTTCCAAGCTTCTCATTGAGCTCTTCTCTAACATGAATTTATGAAAATAGCCAAGAAAGAAGACAAGAAGGAAGACAAGAAGGAACCTGCCAAGAAAGAAGCCAAGAAGGAAGAACCAAAGGATGAGGATGTCGACATGGGAGGCGGTTTGGGTCTCTTCGATGAATTCTAGATTCCATAATCTTTTCGTTAAATCCCCTATTGTCATTGTTGAGAGATTTCATTATCTTCCATATGTGTGAGAGTAGTATTTCATACCACGAAAAACTAATTGATCCTAGCACACTCCATCGGAAACTCTCATATCTCTTTCCAATGACTTAAGGCCATGTTAGCATGATATTTGTCGCAAGTATTCGAGCAGCCTCTTAATAGGGCATCGATAAATGCATTTATGTCTTGGGCAAGGCGTAACTTATCAAACTGAACGTGATTTCCAATCTCATGGGTATTAGGCACCTAAAACAATGAGGTCCTTGACGAGAATATATATGTATTAAATGATTAAGCAGAATAATATGAGAATAGCAACATTAAATGGAGAATATGAACGCGAATAATAATGATAAAGTTATGGACCCAAAAATCAACTCCTTGTAGCTCGATCATAATTACTCAACCAAAAATGAAAAAAGTAAAACATAGCTCGAACATCTTGAGACAAAATACATGGACACTGACAAGCTTCAAGCTGTTAGATGGTACAATAGGATTGAATTATATTGTTGAGGCGGTCAGACTAAGTCAGCAAGATATCTTTCGTTTCGCAGAGCGTTTTTTTCAGCTAGCTTTTTGAGGTCAATTGTGATTAATGTCATGTTGTCTTTCTTAAAGTTCTGCTTCTTGTTGCAAGCCAACTCAATGAGGTATTCAGAGATTCTTTCTGTTGAATTGAATTCCTCAAACTCGTTCTGTATTAATTTAATCGTCTCTGCTGTTGCCTCCGGGCTGATTACCTAGAAAAGGAAAACTATAAAAAGAAGCAAAATTACTATCAAATTACATTCCAAAACCCGTCTGTCGCTAAGATTAAGAAGTTATCTGATGAGGTTAACTGATATTCCGTGATCTCTGGGGCCGAGCTGATGTAGTCTTTGTAGTTGAAATCGCCAATTGATCGGGATATCGCTAACTCTCCTTGCAGCCTTTTGAACACGCCTCGCTCGATAATGACACCTCCGCGCTCATCTACAGCTTTTTCTTCATTGGGGTTTGAGAAATCATGGAGGTTGTTGAGGGTTTTGGCGCCGAAGGTGCCTACGACCACCGCTCTTGAGTCACCAACGTTAGCGATGTAGATCTTTTCTTCTCTTATCATCGCGCACAGTGCTGTGCTGCCGCCTAATTGCTGATCTTGTTTCAATTTTGCAATAGCTTCTTTCTCAATGTTCTCAAATCCTAAATTTATCGTTCAGTCTCAGCATTCTCCAAAAGCAGGTCTATATACCTTCAATAAATGCTTGGGACATTGACTTATGCTTCAGGAAAGAGTCTATGACATAATAGTGGAGTCTATCTTTGAGCATTTCAGAAATCATATCAGTGCTGTGTCCATCATAAACCGCATAAAACGAGCAATCTTCAGCGACTTTAAACTGAGGGATCACAACACACTACGCAAACCAATAAGCCGTTTAGTTCTAGCTTACATTTTACCTTATCCTGCATTGCTTTTCCGTTGTTCCGCCCTCGGATACAATAATACTGCCCTTCAAAGTCAAAATCTTTGAACTGATCTTTCGGAAATCCCTTGACACTTGACCTCGAAGAGTTTACTTCAGCTTTTTTCGCGCTTAATTGCGCCTGGTAGTTCGATATCTCTTGGTTAAAGGTCAATGGTAGTTCTGCTTGTATTTGTTCGGGAATATTTAATTGTATTTTTTGCAGCTTCCGCTTGGCTTTCACTCCATCGAATTTGATTTCGGTTGAGGCGTCGACTTCTCTGTCCATCATTTGTTTGCTCTCCTCAGTAGGCTCAGATGTAGAAACTGTTCGATTCAATTCCAAATATTTAGTGGTTTACTGTTTTTTGTTAGTTAAATAAAGCCCTAGCGATTAAAAAAGCTCTTAGGGTTTTAAATCAAAATGTGCATTTTTGCTCAATTCGATAAAGTGATTCATTTAAGATAAATTAAAAGATTATTTATTCTTATTGATGTATATTTAAGTCCTGTCTTGAATGCTAGCCGCTGCAATTAAGCTGAGGTTGAGTTGTTGGGCTTATCATGCCATCTCTACATATATTGAGCTTACTAAAAAATTAGTTAGAGCATTTATCTTAATGGGGTTTTCATTCAAAAGCGTTAAAATGAAGTTTAAATAAAAAACATTGGAAATATCGTTATTAGGAAAATCAAAAAGCCCTTTTCTTAGTAAGCCCATGATTTATTCATGAGACTAGAGGCTCAGGGTTCAAGGTTGTTTCAGAAAATGCGATGATGTCAGTTTTTCTGAGTTCCTTTAAATTTAAATTCCAAATACCACAATTCTATTTTGTCAGCTTGGCTCTATTTTAAGAGCAGCAATCTTTGGTTTAAGGTTTTAGCAATTATTGAACCCAAAATAGGAGCTCGAGTTGGTTAGAAAGTGAATCTTTGATCGAAAGAACACAGAAGAAACCGGACGAGAATATACACACAGTTCAGAAATTTTTTTCGCATAACTACAGAGATTATAGAAAACGAAAAAGCCTTTTTTCGAGATTAGCGACAAAATAATCGGCTCCTAATAATTTTAAGTTAAAACCCTATTTTCATCTCAAAATGACTGATAAGACGACGTTTCGAAATCGAGAGACGCTGCTTCTTTGAAGGACAGACTCTCTCACTTCCAGAAGCTCGAAACTTCCAAAAAATTATGACAATTAGTTTAATTAGGCGAAATTTTATAAACATTTCACATACGCGATGTGCCTTGAGATCGAAAACTACTGTGTATTTGCATTCCTTTTGCCAGAATTTAAAACCGGTTGTTACTTCTGGAGCTGATTAGTAGCATTTTCTGGGCCTGTTTGCATTTGAACCACTTTACCAGGCAATGCATTAGTTCCATAGCCAGGGAAATCCGCAATAATTATGTTCGAGTTGAATCCAGCATTTGGCTGCGCTGAAAAGCCACTGTTGTAATTGGAAAATGCCGGTGAGTTGTTGTAAATGTAGATGCCATTCTGATATGTTGATCCAGCTGTGAGAAATCCATTAGGCCAAGAAGGCAAGATACCGAAGCAGTTTGATTGATTGCCAATAAGCGCGGAGTTTGGAATACCTGGAAGACCAATCGGCACATACATACCTCCTAGTTGATTTTGACTGTTGACCGGGATCAGAGATCCATAATTTCCAGCTCCATTGAGTTTATTAGACGTCATGTTTTTGAGCGGTCCGTTGTCATAGGAGCTATTATTGCTCTGCGTACTGCCATGAGAACTCTTCATGGCAGCTTCATCAGAGGTTCCGCCTTGCTGACTTTGGCTTAGCTCCGTTGTCTTGTTCGTCAGTGGGCTTTGAGCTCGATAAAATGGTGATTCATGCTTCTGAGCTTCGCTGGAGTTAGTTCCCATGTTACCTTGAGATACTAACTGACCGTTTTGAGCGAAAAGGACGTTCGAAGGGATCATGTAGACTTGAGGAAATGCTATTTGTCCATTTATCGGTTGTGCATACACGAATTGCTGATCCCGATATAGTTGCGCCTTTTGCTGCTGTAGATTGGAATTTAGTACGTTTCCGGAGTGCGGTTGCTTCGAAACAGATTTAGAAAAGTTACTCTCGTTCAATTTGATGTTAGGAAGCCCTCCATTCATTGTTATAGGTTCTTGTTTCATGATATTGCCATCCACAGACATCCCATTATTCGCTTTTGAGACCGTGCCGTTCTGCCCAACAGAGAACATTGTTCCATTGGGAATCATCGGCTTGGGGCCAATCGAATTGAGAGGTGCAAATCCATTAGAAAAGAGAGAGCAAGCCCCATTTGCGAAAATTGGATTAGGATTCATAGCAAGCACCGTATTTGGTATCGCCTGAGGCAGGATACTAATATTCCTCCAATTAGAACTCTCCTGCTGATGCATTAGAGGACCACTGTTACCATGAGTATGATCGCTCATTTGTATCTTTTTCGAAGCTGAGCTGCTCGCTTTCACATGAGGCCCATCTCGAGAGATAGCAAGGTTCATCAACAGTTGCTCCGAGCTTGGAAGACCATATTTGAGTTCATGAGAAAGATCTTTGTTTTGTGGGCCTGACTGCTCGTCTTGGACACTAAATGAAATATTAAGCCTTGAAAAAATTCGGGTAATTACTTCTGATTCTTTGCTTTCGATTTCATTTTTTTCCTTTTGTTCGAAAACCAGTTTTTCACTTGAGCTTCATCGCAATTAAGCGTCTTTGCCCTAATACACAACTCATCAGCATCTCTTCAGCAACCAAAAAATAATTTACATTTCATGATATTTCTCTTTCGATGGACGCGCGAACAGCAAGAAACATTTCTGCAGGTACTCAACCTCGCTCTTTTTAAAGTATTTCTTATTCTAATCCAGAAATTTTTAACAATTCATTTCCCATCAACCAAAATTCACCTTTAGTTCGAGTAATCCTTTCTTCGCCAGTGCTCTTCGATTATGCTTGTACCAATTCTCAATTTTCGAAAGCGAATAATTCAGTTTCCTTGCCATTTCCATCATTTCTTCATACTTTGGATATATATTCTTAACATACAATTTAGCAACCCATCATCCTCACTCTTACCTTATTGAACGAATCCTGGAGGTATTTCAGCTCTTCCTGTGCGAACTTCTTATAGATATTTTTCTTCGAGTCAGCGTCCCTACTACGAACTCGTTCTCTTTGATGCTAATAGTAGATAAAGGACCTACCTCTATTAAAGGATTACCTGGAACCATCGTGTGAGCTGAACCAGGTCTATCTTCGATTTAAACTTCTCATTCAGAGACTTTAAGATCTGCTCTTTGACTTCCTTGGTCGGGTACTGATCCTTCTCGAAGTTTTGCTTTAAAATCACGATCTCTGACGAGGTAGGTTTCCATCTTGATTTCTTTGATTTAAGAAAGTTCGAGATTGTTTCAGAAGGTAAGATAATACGTCAGAAAAATTAATCAAATCAAAGAACATTCGACCGCCTCACTGACAAAGTAATATCGAACGGGTGTAAAAAAGAACACAGATGAATCAGAAGCACAGAGAAATCAAATTAGTCATCTAACTGATAAGTTGACGACTCTCAAGAGTAGAAAAATAAAGCAAAGCACACTAGCGTGTGAGGAAATACCTTTTCTTGGAGGCGTTGGTGTATCTTTCTCGATCGCAGCACTTCTCGCGTAAGTTTACTATCAGTCGTTGGATTCGGCTGGCTCACTTGATCTGTGTCTTCTTTTTTGAGTTTTTTGTAGAGATCAGGCTCGAAGTCTTGTGCTTCGGCTAAAGCGTTCGTAAAATAAGCTCTAGAGAGAAGAAGTTAATGACTTACCTTCAGAGAGGCTTGAAGTGGGGTTAACTAAAGAAGCATCAGTCCTTTGGGTTGTCGAAAAAGAATCCTTAAGGAAGATGAGTCAGATGGAGGGGTCGTTGGTACCTTGGGTTCTATTGCCATATGTGTGTCATTTGTATCATAGATTTGATCTATGGTGACGTTATTTGACATGGGGTCAATCAAGAATTGAATTTGAAGGTGTATTATTAAAGTGTTGATAGCTTAGAAGATCAAGGCCAGTACAATCAGAAAATTTAATTCTTAACCAAGTGCTTGAGAGAATACCAGACTAAGCTCGATATTGAATTTATTAATCAATCAATTTTGAAGTGCTCTGATCTTCGATTTTGGATCGAATTCAATCGCTGTATTCCATAAATAATTCGTAATCCAGAAAAATAAAAAATTTAGGTGGTTAGTAGGAAACCTCTTCTCAAACAAGAACTGCCGACAAAGGAGAATAGCAAGCGAATGCGTTGCCCAAAGCGTTATTAGAGTAAGTAACTAAGTTTGTTCAACCTAGAAAGGCTCTCCACGAGTAGGTTCTGAAAAGAGGTCTGAATATATTACGTTAAGAACACTTAAGGCAGCAAATGGAAACACAATTCTGAAAGTAGGAGAATAAATTCTAAATGCGAGAGAAAGTAGCACCATGCTCGCGATGAGATAAAGATAGACATATAGTTTTTTTTTTTTAATGATCCTACGGTTGAAGTAATTTGATTCCGCATGCTCCCCGATGCCATTTCTCGAAAAAAGAAGTTCTATGTTTCAGCAGTACAGTTATTGTTTTTTATTAGCGTAGTCTACATTTTGCTTAATGCATGACAAGTGAAGAGGGATTTGTAAGATAAGCTGGAGAGAAGTGATAATTGATAACAAAAATTTATTTTTAGAAGTTCAAACTTCAGTCGAGGTGTGCTGAGAAAATGAATTCTGATGCAGCAATACCTATTATTAATCGTATCCAAGTTCTTTCACCCGAAATTGCTGAGTGGGAAAATTCAAAAATAATGAAAGAATTAAGTTGAATTTGATGCGATAAGGCCTGTTAATGAGTGCTTAGCCTGTCTACATCATATTAAAGACCTGTAGCCATGAGAAGTTACATTTTCAATTTGTATTTTTATACTCACTGATGATGTAAGTTTCAAAATGTGCCTTTTAATATTTAATGTCTTGGAATTCGCTAGATTTGCTCTCAGCGGTGCGATATTATTCTGCTGTGAGGTTCAATCGTTAGACGCTCACACAAACACTGCAGCTTTCCTCTTTAATAACAAACTCTATTGACCTGCTCTCTAATCGTGCAAATCTTTTGTAAAAAAATTCGAAAATTCCAACAGAATATCAACGAAGCATGCACTCACTGTGTGAGTGTATATATAATGTCTTCAAATGGACAATATTTGGCAGAGAAGGATCTAAACTATTGAGTTTCTTAGTGTCTTCGGGACAATGTTTATTTCTGAGAAGCTTACTTTGTAAGAATTTCAAGAATTTCTCATGAAGATATTTTATTATGGTGTTGCATAAAGTTTGTTTTTCACTTTCAAATTAAAATTCTAAAGATTTTAATATCACAAAATGATATATCATTAACTTTTTTCATTACTACCAATTAATCATTCTTCTCCGTTATTGGTACTTTAGTATTAGACTAGGCCATCGTTTAATCAGCAGTTTCGTTCCGTTAATATCTACTAAGTTACTCGTCAAATTTAACGTCGTGAGTTTTCTCCAGGAACTATTGCCACACAACGCCGCCGCTCCCTCATTAGTAATCGAATTGAATGACAAATTCAACATAGTGAGAGCCGTCCATGACGTGTTTTTACTCAGTCCTACCGCTCCCTCTTCACCAATCGCATTATATTGCAAAATTAGTGTCCCAAGATTTACCCATGTACTATTCATACCTAAAGCTGCTGCTCCCTTTGGTCCTATGAAAGCTCTTGTTAAATCCAGCGTCGAGAGATTCTTCCAAGATGTGTTCATACTCAAGGCTTCCGCACCCTCTGGACCAATATTCGGATTTTTTGATAAGTCTAAGGTCATAAGAGACTTCCAGGAACTATTTTGGCTTAACGCAGCGGCTCCTTCAGGGCCAATTGAATTACTTTGTAAGTTTAGTACAGCAAGATTTGTCCACGCTTCATTCATGCTTAATGCAGCGGCACCCGGGTCTCCAATAGAGTTGCATCTTAGATTCAAATTTGTTAGATTGCCCCAGGATAAATTCTTGCTCAAAAGAACCGCGGCCTCAGCGCTGATGGATTTATTTGACAGGTTAATTATTTGGATGCTCGAAGGATTCGGATTCTCCAGTAATTTTATTATTTCTTGATTTGTTGACGTTGGCATGACCTTTTCTACTATTTTCTCTTTATTCTTGTGTTCTTCCTCCTCTTTTTTCTCGAAGGTGTCGAGTGGCTTGATTGATGGAAATTGCTTAATTGGCGACTCTTTTGAATCCAGCTTTTCTTCCGTTTTTCCTGCCACCACGGATTGCTTTTCTGGTGACTCAACTCTTGAATGTGTTTGTATTAACTTAGCTTTGTCGGATTCAGGCTGTAGAGGTGAGTTAAATATAGATTTCGTCTTTCCTTTCACCGTGTCAATGACAGGAGACTTGCTAGTTATTTTCGGATTAGTGAGCTTTTTAAGTATTTCATTGAATTTAGGCCGGTTACTTGCATCTTTGTCCAGCATATTCACTAACAGATTCTTCAGATCCGAAGAAATACTTTGAGACTCTAAATTTTGATTTTTCCATACAGCAGCTTTGATCACCTCATCATAATACCTGGTAGGTCTGGTGACTATAATTTCCTCTCTACTTTCGCCATGCAATTCCAATATGCTCATGGCTAATTCATAGATATTCTCTTGCTCGGTGAGTCTATGATTCTGGAGTAATGACTTATTCATTGCATTCATACTGGACTCTACCCCAGCAATTTGATTCCAATCCTGAAGGAAATATACGAGCGAGGCTTCTTCTGCTCTCTGTATGTGATAGAGTCGCGATGAGGGAAAATGAAGAGTTTCACTTCTATGTTTTGATAGATAATTGATGTCTTCAAGAAGTCCCTTGAGTAACAAGGAAATATCTAATTGAGGAAGGACCGTAAGTGTGTGGTTGTCATGGCAACCGAAAATTGCTGATGTCACGGGTTTAACAGCATAGCAAATTCTATTCTCATAAAACTCTAGAGAGTCAAGGACGATGCAGTCTGGAGCTAGCATGCATAATCGAAGAGTTTCTTGAAGGAATAACGTGGTAGCTCTATTACGGCTTGCCTCTGCAAAGATGGAGTTCAGATTTAGAGCTCTGATGTGGTAAAGCTGATCATTTGCTCTAGATTTTGCCTGAAAAACTAGGTAACCAAGGTTTTCAGAGTCTTGGGTGCTGAGTAAGGAAAAGTCTGAAAAACCCAAGCGGGTATCAGGAGTGAGGACGTCGCTAGGTGTGGGTTTACTTTGCGATATGATCATCAATAAAATTAAACTCCAAAATAGTTTTTAACAATTATGCTTGAATCTTAATAAATCCCTCAATTCACTAGTTTTTGTATTATGAGATATCGCAAAAGCCTAATAAATTCCGATTCTCAAAGCTAAATTTTCCTAGGTATTCTACTGAGAGTAGATACTAACGGTAACATCTCTATTTCAATAGTTTATCAGAGTTGTTCTTATGTAAAATATTTTTGAATTACTAAATTAATAGTCTTTCTATACACTTTCTCTATTTGATGAAAATTCGAGCAACTTTAAGGGTTATTCCATAGGTATTCATTATTTTATCTCACACGCTCATTAACTTTGCCAATGCTTTATCTCGCAGCCACAGCCTGTCTTCTTTTGGAGGTTACACTTTGCACCGAATCCAGCCTGAAATTATACTAAACATAGTAAGTAATGCATAATGTTTTTCTCCCTTTGTTAATAGCTCAGGTTCTAAGGGTTATTTTCTGTATGGTTGCTTATACAAGTATTTTTCTCTACTTTTCCATAGGCTTAATTAACCATATGATGGCGAGTATAGAGAGGGGTATAATTGTCTGAAGGGTTCGGTTCATTTCATGCGCCTACAGAAAAAAAAGTGAATTAACGAAATTTCAGTACTTTTGTCTCAATTAACCTATTCATTTGTGCCTTAGGGAAAATGTTTATGTCTGAGAAGCCTGCTTTGCAAGAATTGTTATCAGAAACTGAAAAACAAACTATATCAACACCATAATAAAATTTATTAAAAATACCGATAGAAATTTTAATATCGCAAAATGATACTATTGACATATTCCTTACTACTAGCTAATCAATCTTCATTTATAATACACTATCTTCAGTGATTAACACTTTAGCTGTAGACTAGGCCATCGTTTAATCAATAATTTCGTTCCGTTAGTATCTACTAAATTACTCGACAAATTTAATGTCGTAAGATTTCCCCATGAATTATTGCAACTCAACGCTGCTGCTCCCTCATTATTGATCCAATTCCATGACAAATCCAACGTAGTTAGAACCGTCCATGACGCGTTTTTACTCAGTCCTATCACTCCCTCTTCACCAATCGCATTGTTTCGCAAAATTAGAGTCCCAAGAATTACCCATGAACTATTCATACCTAAAGCTGTTGCTCCCTTTGGTCCTATGAAAGCTCTTGTTAAATCCAGCGTCGAGAGGTTCTTCCAAGATGTGTTCATACTCAAGGCTATCGCACCCTCTGGACCGATATTTAGGTTTCTCGATAAATCCAAAGTCGCGAGAGACTTCCAAGTACTGTTTTGGCTTAACGCAACGGCTCCCTCAACGCCAATGGAATTATTTTGTAAATTTAAGTCGGCAAAATTTGTCCACGCTTTGTTCATGCTTAACGCAGCAGCTCCTTGGTCTCCGATAGAGTTGTATCTTAGATTCAAATTTATTAGATTGCCCCAGGATGAATTCTTGCTCAAAAGGACCGCATCCTCAGCGCTGATGGAGCTATTTGACAGGTTAATGATTGTAATGCTTAACGGATTCGGATTCTCGAGTAATTTTATAACTTCTAGATTTGTCGACATTTTCTTCCTTGGCTTTTCTGCTGCTATCAAAGTTTTATCCGTACTCTTCTTTTCCTCCTTCTCTCTTTTTTCGGAAGTTTCGAGCGGTTTGGCCGACGGAAGTTGCTTGATTGGTGGAGATTGCTTAATTGGCGACTGTTCAGCGGACTGTGAATCCAGTTTTTCTTCCGTTTTCTCCGGTGCTATAGGTTGTTTTTCTGGTGATTCAACGTTTGGATGGATGATTTTTGCTTCGCCCTCGAACCTTAGAGGCAAGCTAGAAATGAATTTCTTCCCTTCTTCCACCTCGACAAAGACAGGAGACTTGTTAGTTATTTTCGGAATAGTAAGCTCTCTGAGTATTTCATTGAATTTAGGCCGCTTACTTGAGTCTTTGTTCAGCATATTCACTAGCAGGTTCTTCAGCTCCGAAGAAATACTTTGGGACTCTAAATTTTGATTTTTCCATACAGCAGCTTTGATCACCTCATCATAATACTTGGTGGGTTTTGTGGCTTTAATTTCCTCTCTACTTTCGCCATGCAATTCCAGTATGCTCATTGCCAATTCATAGATATTCTCTTGCTCGGTGAGTCCACTTATGTGAGTTGATGACTGATCCCATGCGTCTGTTTTTGACTCTGTCCCAACGACCTGATTCCAATCTTGAAGGAAATACACGAGCGAGGCTTCTTCTGCTCTCTTTATTTGATAGAATCGCGATGGAGAAAAATGAAGGGCCTCACTTCTATGCTTTGAGAGATAACTGATGTCCCCGAGGAGGCTTTTTAGTAATAAAGGAATATCTAATTGAGGGAGGACGGTCCGTGCGTGGTTGTCATGGCATCCGAAGATTGCTGATGTCACGGGTTTAAGGGCATAGCAAATTCTATTCTCATAAAACTCTAGAGAGTCAAGGACGATGCAGTCTGGAGCTAGCATGCATAATCGAAGAGTTTCTTGAAGGAATAACGTGGTAGCTCTATTACGGCTTGCCTCTGCAAAGATGGAGTTCAGATTTAGAGCTCTGATGTGGTAAAGCTGATCATTTGCTCTAGATTTTGCCTGAAAAACTAGGTAACCAAGGTTTTCAGAGTCTTGGGTGCTGAGTAAGGAAAAGTCTGAAAAACCCAAGCGGATATCAGGAGTGAGGACGTCGCTAGGTGTGGGTTTACTTGGCGATATGATCATCAATAAAATTAAGCTCCAAAAGAGTTTTCTCGCGGGTGCATGACTCTTTAAATACTCCTTTAATTTTCGAGCATTTGTAGTTTGGGATTTCAAAAAACCCTAACCAATTACCTATTTAAATTTCAAAAGCTAAATTTTCTCAAATATCCTACTCGAGAGGAGACAGCGGCATAATTCCCTCAAATTCTACTCTTTATTATAGTTATCATATGAAATAGTTTTGAATTAACATCTTTGAAGAGTCTCTGAACATATTTTCTCGTTACAAAAGAAGTGGATGAAAGTTTCAGTGACTTTTAAGAGCTATCATATGTATTCATATTGCCTGTCAATAGCTCTATCTCGCAGTTGCTGCTTCTCTTCTTTTGGAGGTTGCACTTTGCACCGATTCCAGCCGGAAATTATTCTAGACATAATAAATAATGCATAATGCGAACCACTCAGCTGTAAAAATTACTGGTAATCTTAACTCTGGAGGTACATAGTCTCTTGTTTGTTTTCCTTTATAGTTTTGTCTTGGTCTCACAATTTTATTTTCAGGATCATCCAAAAACTCAACCCTTTGAGAAAAGTGTATTTAGACAGAGTGAAGAGTCGCGTATCATCAGTACCAATGAGCAATCCAGCCTGCCATTCTCGGTATCGTGAAGAGCACGGGGAACATGTCAGTCGGGAAACCGAGAGCTCGGTAAATCACCTAAAACGCCCATCATCGAAATTACCTCGGAAATAGGAATTTACGCCTGTATAGAAATCGACATTGGGGTAGAGTTTCCTTGAAATAAAATACTCATCATTCAAGGCAATTTTCTCAAGTTCAATTGCGATTTCAATCAAAGGTTCTTTTCCAACGACCTCAAAGACATCTTCTGCGATTTTTCGGACGATCTTGGCTCTTGGATCATAGTTCTTGTAGACTCTGTGCCCAAAACCGAAAAGTAATTTTTTCTTGTTCTTAACGTCCTCAATAAATTGAGGAATGTCCTCTTTTTTCTTAATCGACTCCAACATTCTCAAAACAGCCTCATTTGCGCCCTACAAGCCGTTAAACTATCAACCTACGATTCAGGTTACTCCATGGAGAGGTCCATAAAGAGCGCCAGCAGCACAGGCCATAGCTGTATAAACATCAACTCCAGAGGAAGTTAAATGTCTAACGGCTGCTGTAGAACAGTTCAATTCGTGCTCAGCATGAAGGATAAATAAGATATCTAAAGCTCTCACGATCTTTGGATGTGGCTTGTAGTAGTTTTCGTTCAGTCTGTCAAGCATATATAAGAAATTCTTTGCAACCGAGCAGTTAAAGAGTCATCTTTGGAAGTTATCAGCTTACCTCAGTGTAGCCAAGATTCTTTTGAGGTTTGTTGAAGGCGCGCCCAATACGATGTCGATAAGCATTGGCTGCAAGAGTCGGCACGTTACCGAGCAATCTATGAATTTGCTTGTTTCTCATCTTAGGATCTTTGTAGATTTTGCTTCCTGAGAGGGCTGGATTGGCTTCTGGGTGCAGAGTCGAAACTGCAGCCAATGTGCTGACGAGCATTCCCATAGGATGAGCGTCGTATCTGAAAACTCCCATCATGCTACCAACGTCATTATGAATGAAAGTGTGATTCATTATTCTTCACCAAATCGTTGAGTTGAGTTAGCGCTAAGGAATGGAAGCAGAGAGGTACTTGTATTGCCATTTTTCGTATTCTCGAGCAGTGGGCAGCTCTCCATAGATAAGAAGGAATGCGACTTCTAAGAAAGTCGATTTCTCTGCTAATTGCTCAATAGGGTAGCCTCGGTAGGTCAAGATGCCCTTATCACCATCAATGAATGATATTCTTGAGGTCTTGTACAGTTTTTATCAAAACTGAAGGGATTTCCTATATTTACGCAGTTGATTGTATTCATGTATCCCGGATCGTAGGATCTGAGAACCTCTCCTTCATTGTTTGTGATTTTTGCGAGGTCAGAAGCTTGAATAGAATGATTTTCAATCGGGAGCTCGTAGTTTTTCCCTGTTAGTTGAAAAACCAATTCATGAGCGGTCACAGGAAGAACACAATAAGCAATACCGGTTCGAGTGTCAGTGATCAAGAGCATCCCTGGCTTAGAAGCACTGGTTTTGTTGCCAGAAAGATGGCTGTTTAGGATAGTTAGTCTTTCCATCTCAAATTTTCTTTAAAGATCCAAGTATTAAAAGATTTGTTAAATTATATCTCATATAAATGAGCATTAGTATTTTTACAACTAAGAAACTTAAAGAAAAATTTTTAATAGAATGATTAGATATTTTCTGGTCTGATTCTTAACTAATCATTTGTTTACAGATAGGTAGAATACATGAGGACACTCTCAAATGAAGAATCGATAATAATCGCTATCATAAGTGGTTCTGAAACACTGCTGTTCACTGTGGCAAATGGTTATTCTCTCCAATTGTTCGTTGTGGAGCTTTCTCATTGTGTGATTATTGGTTTTGATAGTTTCTCAAATGAAACAGACAGACCTAGCAGCATCTAAGAAAATGAGAATATAGTGCTTATCGATTAAATAATGAATATTTACTCCCATCTGAGGCCATTCCTGTATAAAGGATTTTTCCAGTCTTGAAGTCCAATAGGGCTACTGTCTTATCTCCTGAAGCACTTGCGAGCATATCACCGCTCGGACTCCACCTCACCCCAAAGATCCAACCTAGAAGCATCAATCAAGACGTTATAATAATTTATTAAACAAATAATAATACCTTTATGAATTGCATCGAAGGTTTGAACAATCTTTGATTCGCGTTTGTCAAAAATCTTCACATTTTTATCCATACCAACTGAGGCCAGAAGGTTTCCATTGCTTTGGCAAACATCAATCGCGTAGGTTCCCACTATAAGTGCAGAATGGTAAGTCAATCAAAACAAAAGAATCTGTTCGAAATCAAAATTAAAGAGCAACTTTTTTTTTTCTCATTCAGAAGAGACCACAACAGCTCTCTTTTTAGTTTCCCAGGAATTGAATCGCAAATTAGATGTAGAAGTCGAAGGAGAAGGGAGAAAGCAAAAAAAAAAATAGATGGATGCACTTACCTTTATCCATTTGAATCGGACTCTTCAATATGAGATCTCTCTTCTCTACATCTAGGATGTTGAACTGATCCATATCATACTTTAAGAATAATATTGGCTCATCAGCATTAGTGCTCCATCTGCAGCGGCCGTAAGTATCTAAGGAATGATTATAAGAATAAGAGATTTTGAATCTGCTGTGAAAAAATTAAAGATAAGAAGAGCAAATATCCCTGGTCATGGTAGAATTAAAGCGCTGAAAATTATAGATAATTAACACTTTTGCTTACCTGACTTATTTTTCATCTCCAAGTTCATATGGAAGCAATAGCTATCAGTGTTCATATCTGATACTAAGCATACACCAAGCATGTCAACAGTTGCTGCAATCTCTCCATTTTGATTGAAATCAAAACCTGCTACGCAGTTATTTTGATCTAAATCCGTTAAAATGAGTCTGAAATGGACAAATATTATTAAATACTTTCTTTAGTGCTATATTGGGAGTGCCATCTGGATTTTCGGATGAGTTTCACAATATTATTACTAGCCTTCGAAGTGGAGAAATTGTAAAGATGATAACTTATCTTCCCTCCAACAGAAATAGCACCAAGAATGCTTCTTCGTAGATTGTAGGTCACATCTCCATGACCAGTGACTACAATGATGATGATAATGAGATGAATTTTATTTTAATACAGGTTTTACAGCCAGAAACTTCCTCAAATGCATAGATTTTCTTCGATTGCCCTTTCCGTGAGACATCAAACACTTCTAGATTAGCCGATGCGTCACAACAATGATGAACAGAAACTAGGAGTCCTGTGTTTGCAATTTCTTTCAAGAGAGAGCAACGAGAGCTATATTCTTCGCGATAATTCTCAGTTTAGAACCAGATATGATAAGTATAAAAATACGCTCGACCTTCCTGAGATTCACTCCATCGAAGTTGGCAAATTCCTGCTTCGATTCAAGTTCAATGATACGAATCTTATTACTCAATAATGAGGACCATGCAAGTAGGGTCGATGATGCCGGAGATTCCTCTTCGATCCGAAGTAATCTCATAAAAAATAAATAGATTAGAGTACTAGTACCAGTTTGAATCGAATTGTTAAGCAATTCATCTCTTGGTAGATCTCTTTTGGCTTCTGCCGCTTCAGGGTCTGTAGGAGTCGATCTCTGACTGCTATTTAATTCGTTTTTTGGGAGCATTCCTTTTTGGATTTGATATAAAAAGGATTGGAGGATAAAATTTAAATTATTAAGCTCATCTCAAGTTAATATGGATGAGAATCACAGAAAATCAAAGAAAGGGAAAATTCCACGATGGCTATTCTTTGCCGGGAGTCGAACACTGAAAATGGATTTCTGCACTTATTTTGAGCAGCAAAATGCTTTTGTGAGTACTCGAATCCTGCGTATTATATCTACTTATTAAATGATAGCCCACATGAAAAAGCTACATGATACCCATCGAATTTACAGCGTTTCAATTTATTATCTGCAACTTCTTCGGTAAAAACACTCATAAAGATTATCGAGACTTTCGATATGACGTAGAGCTTTGAAGTTCAGTAAGCCAGATTCAAAAATCCGTTTTCCAGAATAAATCGAGTTATATCTCCAAATATTTCATTAACTACACTGATAGGATTTCATCACGTTCAGAGTGGGAAATTTTGGTCATTAATTTACCATTATAAAACTCTGTGATGATGTTCTTTAATCTAGCAGCAACATTTCACGAAACTACAGAGCAGTACACCAAAAATGAGGGGAAAAAATGGATGAGCACTATAAACAGTGCGCTTGCGATATTACGATCGAGTGAGGAGCTATTTGCACTATCTTGAATATTAAACGGTAGTTTACTTATTTATTATTGAGGATCATGCATTTCTAATCGCGTTACAAATAAAAGTTCAAAACTAAAATCAACAGAGATATGGAGGAAAGAAAGGTGGCTCAAGCTGAAAGTCTGACTTCTGAGATCCTGGAGGAAATAGAAGCAAGAATCATGGACCCAGCTATCCTTTCTCCACATGAAATTCGGTCGTTTATCAAGCGCCTGTCTCAAAAATATCAAGAATCCCTTCATATTGAACTGTCGAAGAGAGCCAAAAGCAAGCAACTGTTCTACATTAGACACTCTCAGTCAGCCTACAACAAATGGAATAAGCAGTCCATCTTTAATTTCTCATGGACTTACAAAAATCAACCAGAAAATCAGAATCCTCCTGTTACTCCTGAAGGCTATAAAATGTGTGAATCGCGTGTCGAGCAACTGGATAAAGAACAGCCTTTCGATGCAGAGTTGGTCATGGTTTCGCCTCTTACAAGAGCGATTCAAACGATGAATGAGGTCCGGAAATCTGTTTGCTTCAAAAACACACAGAAAATTCTCGCGACGCAGCTGATTAGAGAGAAGCTTGATATTGTTGCAGGAATTGGCAAGAAAAAGAGTGAAATTTCAAAGGAATTCCCTGAGATAGACTTTTCGTACGTTTCTAAAGAAAGCTGGTGGAATTATCACCAAGAAGACAAGATAAAGCTGATGAAAAATGGCTCTGAAGACTATACATCGGAGTCTGAAAAGGATGTGAAAGCGAGGATCGCTATGTTCTTCCTTTGGATGCTGATGAGGCCTGAAAATACGATTGTTTTCGTTTCACATGGAAGCTATTATAAAACTATGCATGACATGCCATTTTGGAGGAGCGGTCCAAAAAACGTAGCCTGCCACAAGATACCACCAGAAGTCATCTTATCGAATATTAAATCTTTGTTGTGAGGGGAGCGGTTGAATCAAATAAACGAACGAGTACACCTATAAGAGAAATATTTTGTATGCGATTCAAATTTTATGAGTGGAAAGGAAGCGCATAGCCTAATTTTATAAGTTCTTGAAATCCATGAGTTCAATTGAAAGATGAAAATAACAATCGCGGTATAGATTAGCCCAAATTAGCAATATCTTTATTGATAAATCAAAAAATTAGCCTGATTTTCCTTTCGGTCTTAATTTGAACGATGCCAGTTGCAATAATATATAAGGACCTCACAATGAAACGTCATTAGCACAAAGAGATAATGATAACCAGCTTTGAAGCTCCATCACCCTCATGTTATTTACGAAAATTGCATGGAAGTCTGATTTTTAACGTAAGACATATTTCGATGCTTTGTGTAACTTTTGAATGCTCTTTCAGATCGGCCTCATGAGCCTTAGTTCGTTATAAAAACTTACACTCCATACATTAAACACGATCTACAAAGTGCCAATAATAAGCAACAACTAATGGTCTGCATCCATCATAAATAATTTCTTGAACGTATTATAGTCAAAAAGTTCTGGATTATGATTGAAGTGCTTGATATGATCGAAATATAAATCGGAATTGATATATGCTTTGAGCGTGTTCCTCATTAATAAATTAGCCTGACTCTTCGTATACTTCTTGTTAAGAAGATCTCCACGGACCAGCAGAAGGCCTATGCTCAATCGAATTGTCATTATTCAATAATTTTAAACAACTATCGCTGTTACCTTTCGTCTCAAGTAAATCATAAAACAAACTCACTGAGAAAAATGGAGAGACTTCATTATGCAATTTCTGCACCTCTTTTAGCTCAGCATAAAGCTATTGATAGTTAGCTAGTTTGTTAACGCCAATGTGGTGAATATACAATAGAAGTTCCGATTTTTTGACCAAAGACGTTTATTGATCTCCGTGAATCTAATTTCATTGGGAGGACAAACGATGGAGACTCATTCAGGCTAGTTATTTTCGAGTTTCTGGTCATCAACAAACAAAATTACTTCTTATGGATGCTTTCAGCTTCATTGCTGTGTAGTATGATCGAAACGGTGTCTTCATGAGAAGAATGATAATCGTTCCAAATTTCTTTAATTCGTTTTGGGGTCTCGAGCTCGAGTTTGGACACCTTTGCGATTTCATTTAGACGGTAGCATGTGTCTCCAAACTCGCTGGGCTTATGGATTTGATGCCAGGCGATGCGATAGTCGGTGAGGAGTTTTCGCCGTAGATGATATTTGCTCATATTTTTAAGTTGAAAATTGGATTTTTTTAAACGAATATTAGCATGCAAAAATTTTATTCAGAGGCATGGATAAAGCGAAGAGATATATATAACCAGCGCTAATTGAAGAAAGTCGAGAGGTCTGCTAATTGACGACAATTAGATTTCTTTTTGGCTATACCAAGGCTTTTTTAGTATAATACATTTTACACTTCTGTGCCGAGGGCATCTTCATTATCATTGAGGAAGTAAATGCTTACCAGGTAATAGACCTTTTTCTTTTGGAAGATCTTAGCTTTGGTGCTTTTATGTGAATCTTACTTGATTGATTAGAATGAGTTATCAAAGTAAAAAATCCATGAATTAACTTGTCAGTATTCGTGTCTTATTCATTGAGTATGCGGGCAGGATTCTTCCTCCTCCAGCAAGAAATTTGCATGGCCTCTCAAAATAAGTAAGTCGCTTAGGCAATTTTCAAAAACTATCGGCTGCTAAACCGTTTTACTGGCAAGCACTGATTATTTCATTATTTTCTCTCTCTAATCAATTGGAACTATCGGTTTTAAATTTGAGGTATTTAATTCAGGCTTAGCAATCTCCAAATTAAAACATCACTCCTCCTTTGAAGAGGTTGCAAAAACTTCAGTGAAATCCTTAAAATGCTAGAGTCTAAATCAAACATGGCGTTTTCGATCTATCTCGCTACAGTGACACAGATTTGTATGAGAATTGAGTCTTATTATATCATAATAAGCCCACATAAATCAACTTTGAATATTGAGCTCTATACAACGCGCAACAAACTTCACGAAACATCAAACACATATAACTTTAAAAAAAGCACGTTGCAGCCTCACAGACTGTTCTACGTTAACAATATTCCCCGTCACTTTGACGATTAAAGCTTGGTACATTTACCAACCTCTGACCGTCCGGCGGTAACTGTCTCCCCATGATCTAAAAATCCGACAATCACTCTCTTTCTCAATGAATTGAGAAGTATAGAGCTTGTCAAAATACTTATTGAGAGGAAGGAGTCTCGAGCTGAGTAATAGCACCCGTGTCAATTCTTAATTGAAACTCGGGCTGCGAGTTGGTTTGGTCCATCAGCTCAACTATTCCAGAGTGTCCGGCCTCAGCGGCGAGCATTCTGGCGGACATGCCACTTGCGTTTTCGTAGTCCTTGTTGGCTCCTTTGCTCAGGAGATACTTGACAAGGGTGGTGTTCCCTTTGAAGGCGGCAGCGTGTAAAGGAGTCCAACCGTACTTGTTTAATTTCGTGTGGATGTCCAAGTTGTGTTCTTCCAACGTAGTGATAACCTCGTCATTCTTTGAATTGATGATATTTAAAAAGAGATCATAGACGAGGTTATCAAAAGGCATCAAGGTCTGTGATGACTTAGGGGCTGTCGTTTCGGTCGAAGGGCTTTCTTTCTTTGGATAAAGATAATGATTATACACCAGCAGACTCCGGCTATTAAAAAAGCCTCAAGATCATATCACTGGTTTAATTGAGCGACAATTCCAGCGCGTTAGATTCTGAACTCCTAAAATTTAACTATCAAGAATACCCCTTTTACTCAAGCGTCAGAAACGGGGCAGCCATGGTTAAGATAACGTGACGATTCTCAATGAGTTTTGGATGGATAGCCAACCAAGAACTAAGACATTATGTTCTTTGTGCAATGAAATTTTATGCTTGACATCGCATCCCAATAGAGAGAAAACATAATTGATAACCGTCCGATTTGATGAACATGAGAAATACTTTCATTAATTAGTGCCTCATTGTGTTGGGCTTGAAACTGCTGATTTTTTTTGTGAAAAATATGAATATTCTTTGAGAAAACTACGTTATTCCATCTTGTAATGCAATCTATTTCGCTTCTAATCCTAGTGTTATACCACCGGGAATTCCTGACAATGGTGTATTTCTCTCCATTACAATTTCAATACGAGTTGATTCTTTGTGTCAATATCTTATTGTTTAAATAGGTTGGAGTCAAGAAGTTATGAAGGCATGCCGCTTCCTTGAGTTTACGCGATCTAGGTGTTAGTTCTCGCAGTTAGCTCTGATAATTCCATCCAGAGCGACCTGATAGGAAATTCCGTCAACTAGTAACTTTCTACACGATTTTCGATCTTAAAATTTTATATTAATACTAGTCTCAAAAGAACTCTCCTGAAATCTCTCCCTTAAAACAATTTTCGGCATTGCACATTTAATAATATCAAATGCAATTCCTTCATTCTCACAAGCAAGCCGAGTCTCAGGGATATTATTATGAAAAAAAATGCAGGCATCTTCCTCACTATCAAGACTATCTATGCAACTTTCCACTGTGCAAAAGCCAAATCTATACCACCTGTCGAGAAAAGCGTTGAATCGTCTTTCGTAAACATCAACTGAGAAATCCTTCCAGCATGCAATTGGTAACCTTTTGACTCAACTCCATTCAAGCATGGCCATCTGTAAATTTTCACAAGCCCTCTGGTATCTCCAGTCGCCACTAACTTATGCTGATAGTTTCGAAAAACGCAACTGATATGGTTGTAAGGCTTTCCTTCAGGAAATATCCCCAGCACATGCCACCCATACTTAATAGTCCATTGCGCCCATTTCTCATTTTTCAGCCCGATATCTCCATCTATCATCAACACGCGGCTTTCACGACCATTAATAGAAAGATTTGGCATACCTGAAATCTGTTTTCCTGAATCTACATCGAAAAAAATAAGGTCATAAACGCAAGTTGCGTGGAGATAATAGCTATCCAAAGACCAATCGAAAGCAGTAATGAAGGTATCGTCACCGAGGCACTTGCTTATAAGCGAGTAGTCTGTCTGAATGAGGAATAAGACAAAACTTGGAGATGATAAACTACTGTTTTGTAAATATAGACTGTGCTGTCATGTGAAGCAACGGCGCAGAATTCTCCATTTGGTGAGTAATGAATCGCTTGGATCAGATCTTTCGAATCGTTTTTCGTGACAATACGGGTGTTGATCTTCGCGATCGAGTGTCTTACTTGGAACTCGCCGTTGTTGAGACCGATGGCGACGTGCCCCTTCGTTGCGTTGATGTCGATTGCTCTGGCCTGCTGGTTTGGTGAGTACTGCGAATGAATTGAATGTTTTAAAATTTCAGGGTTTTCTCCAGCGATTTTGTTGATAACTCCTTCACCAACGCACTTTCTAAAGACAGTGTCCCAAACTAAAATCCGATTATCATCACCCACAGTGACAACCTAAAACTTCTTAGTAATCCATCCTAATAAACCCTAGTATCTACCTTTCCTGGGCTGCTGTCGAGAGCAATACCCCAAATCTCTCCATCTGAATGTCCTTTCATGATCGTTGTAAACTTATTCTTCTGGTCAATCTCAACGATCGTGCCTATTTAGTCACATGAGCCTCTCTCGTGCCATTTTTTTTACCGTCTCTTAATCCTGCGAGTATCATATTCTTTTCGTTCATATCGACCGCTCTTACCATCGAAGGGACCTCTATATCTCTCACAATATTCCATGAAGAATCGTAGACAATTATCTTAAACTTCCCACCAGTTAGACAGAAGTCTTTATATCCGTTGATTATTTGCACAGGTCCTTGATGGCCTTTTTTCGTGAACTTACATGAGCGACCACTCCATACATAGATTTCTCCGTTCGAAGAGCCAGTAACTGCTTCTCCGCTCTCAAGAAAACCGATTGAAATAAAATCTCTGAGCTTGTTTCCGTTGAAAAGCCCTGTTTTTACTCCTTCCGGCACAGTGTAGAAGTTCACCCCTCTTTTGCACGCAAATCCGAAGGATAGATCCTCTGTTCGACTGGCAGCGAAATCGAAGACGGAATCAGCTCCAAATTTATATGTAGCAACAGCCTTGGAGGTCTCTATGCTCCAGACAATAGCTAGATATTGGTTATCGTCGCTTAAAGAGCAAAGATGCTTTCCATCCTTTGAAAATGCCAACCCTTTGACAGATCTTACAAGGATTCATTAGTAATAAAGCTTAAATAATAACATTACCGGGTGCCTCTCCCTTGTGCAATATGTGATATGTAATTACAATTTGCATCCCAAATGAGAATCAAGGGATTGGTGCCCTTTTGTCCTGTCGCTATTATTTGCTTGTCAGGGCTGACTGCAATAGCCGTAATCTCATGATAGTGCCCTTTAGTTTTTTTTGCGATCCCTGCTCCAAAAATTTTCTGTGTATTGTCAAGTTTGCTCAGCACGATGCCAACAGCAGCAATGAAATACACGATCTTTGTTGGATCCTCTGTGTAATACCTATTAACATTTGATCTTGGAATAAGGGAGAAGTTTCCATTCTTTACACATTCTTCGTTGTATCGTGCGATCTATAACCATAAATATATTCTGCAATTAGATTCTCCGTTGGCTTTTCCGTAATAATCTCAGGGACTTGAAAGGAAAGGTATTAAAGAGGAGTGAGAAGGAAGTTACGAGGGTCTGGCTCTTTGATAGAGTTCATCCATTGTTTTGTATCTTTTCCGTGGTCTTCTTCTTCAACCTCCTTAGAACGCTCTGGAAACCAATCGTCCTAGGCACATGAACTTCTATGATTAAAATGGCTGGCATACACTAAAGAAGTTGCAAAATTTTTATGAGTCATTGTGTGATTAGAGCTAAGTTACCTTATAATCGGCTGTGTAGGCATCGGTAATGGTACGGTTTGAACATCATTCTAGAAAGATTGCACGGAAACGTCACATTTACATTAATAAGAGGATGTTTTAGATACCTTTGAGCCACAGCAACAACCACCCATGAATAGTGATATTCTTACGTGATAATTTATCTCTTAAACCTAATAAAAAGTAACAATTCACATGGAACTCTTAAGGATATTTAATTAATAGAACCTAACATTGCAGTGGATTTTGAGATATGGCATTTTGTTTATTTTTCTCTTCCTTCACAAATTAAGAATAAATGTTATTGAAAGGCCAGGGCAAAAAAAGAGTGTGTCATGATGTGTAAATTTTGTTCATTCATTTGCTACATTAACTTTCGAAAACTGAGGGTTGCATCTGTTGCTAATCAAGGCTTTACATAAACAGGTGAATGTATGATTAAATACATGAACGCTCTACAGGGTGGAGTAGAAGCTCTCTAAAGTCAATAAAATCTCTCTAAAAGTAGGTCTCTTTTCTGGCTCAGCATCCCAGCAATTATTAATGCAATTTTTTATTGCGAGGGGAATATCCGTTGGGATCTCTGGACGTTGACCCTAAAATAAAAAAAAAGATATTAATTAGCCTTCATATGAGATAAAGTTACATTAACGATTGCGAAAAGAGACTGAGTGGGGTTAAGCGCTTCGAAAGGTTCTCGCTCAGAAAAAATTTCCCAGAGGACCATGCCAAAAGAAAAAATGTCAGATTTATTTGTAAAAATTTGCTTTGAAATGAATTCCGGTGACATGTATTTGATTGTTGCTATCGATGTTGTGTTATGATTATCATCGTGCAATTTTGCCATGCTATATATGAGCTGGTTAGTCGGTTTAATCAGATTGATAATTTACCCAAAATCGGCAATTTTCACGTTGAGATGCTCATCGCATAGACAATTTGCAGTCTTCAAGTCTCGATGGAGGATTGGCGGGTTGAACTCGTGTAGATAAATCATTCCTTTGACTTAATATTTCAAACTATTTAATGAGACATCATTGAATAATATTACCAATATCGAGAGCCATTTCAACTTTCTTCTTGGTCGTAAGTACAATCTTGTCCTTTCGAATAACGCTTTCGAGAGAGCGCAAAGGCATGTACTCGGTGATTATAAATAAATGATCCTCAGAAATAGCAGGACCAATGAATAGCACAATCTTTGGGTGTCTGATTTTCCTCATAATGTCTACTTCTCTCCAAAATGATTCCTTTAGAAGATGGTAATATTGCATCAGAGGGTAGTTTAAGTGTTACTAAGAGCTGGTTTTTCATGTTTGGATTCAGGAAAATTTTTTTGACAGCAACTTGCACGCCTTTGTAAACTCCTTGAAACACTGATGCGTACGATCCTACTCCAATCTTATCCATGACTTTGAGGTCTTTGAGATCGATTTCCTAATTTTCAGAATATATATTTACTTTTGTTTAAAGTTGATAAAATGATTTGTTACATAGGCCGATTGGTTGCTGTTACTAGAGACTTTCTTTAGCAGTAATGGACTTGAGTCCAAAGGGTTTGAGCGGGGCGACGGGTCCTTAGTTTTGCTCCCAGCACTCAGTGAATCTATCCATTTCTCGAAAGAATTGAGCGCGGAAACAAGACTGCTGCTTGGCTTAAGACTTGTGCCTGATGAGCACAGGAAGTAATGAACAAAGCTATTTCTTAGGAGCCTCAAGTACCTTCACTCATCTTCTCGCTGATTTTGTTGTACACGGCCTGTGAGATAAGCATGAGTGGCAGTAGTTTAGGAAAAAACTACTTTAAGAAAGTTAACGTCCTCTCTTTGAATTGCTCGATATTTCTTGCTCTCAAGACTCGCTGCTTCGAGTTCTTTGATTTTTAGCTTTAATTGTCTGTTTTCTTCCTATCACTGCAATGAAAAGGGTTTTGGTTAAAAAGATTTCTACTAAAAGGTCTTTCAATTGATCAGATTCCTTTATAGCAGGCTCATTCCTTATTCCCGAAGGTGATTTACTCGGCACTGGCGATCGACTCTTGCCTGCGTTAGGTACTCTCGCTGATGATCTTCTACGATCATCTCTACTGCAATAACCAGATTAACTCCACCAATGCTTGCTGCTCCTTTACTTTTGATCTTGTTTATCTACTCCTTGTGCTTTGACATTAGCAAGCTGACTCTGCTGCTGTTGTTTTAGATTTTTCAAAAACTGCCACATTTTTATCAGCGCTTTCTATTTTCACATAAGCTACATTGCAAATATCACTTCAAATAACCTCCAAAGCGTATATGATGTCTGCTTCCTCAATTATCACGCCGTTTGCTGCAAGTATTTCAACACATTCAATCGAATCTGCACCCATGGATCATTTGTATCTGAGCATAAAGTAACCTTATACCTTTCTTAATCGCGAGTCTTAGAGGAGTTTCCCCATTTCGAGTCAATGCCATTAAATCCGCAGAAAACTCTGCTAGACACGCCAAGCTTTTCTGATTTAAAAATCACGTCAACAAACCCTGATTTCTCAAATTATCTCATTACATTATCACCTTTAGCGGCTGCGAGATGTATCGGTCGCTGCCCTTGAGAGTTTATAGCTTCTTTATCAGCATTCTTCTGCAATAGAAACTTAACGGCATCTAACTTCATCATTAAATGCGAGTTTTCCTGGTTCGTATTTACTGATGTTCCCTTCTTCTATAGCGATATGCAAAGCTGTGTTTCCATAGTTATCTTGGACGTTGACTCCGGCTCCAAATGACAGCAAACACTCAATTATCCCCGTGTTTTCACTCAATACAGCCTTATGCAGCGGAGCCCATCCATTGATGTCTAATAATTTAATCATTTTCTGCATTAGAAGTTCAAAGTACCCTTAGCACTGACTGAACTGTTGGCTAGGATAAGGGCTTTAACTATCTCCAAGTTGCCGCTTTGACAAGCTGCGATTCATAGTAACAAATATGATAAATTGCCATTTTTTCAGCGAATACCAATGTGAAGCGGCGTTTCCTTGTACGAATTGACTGCATTAGGATCCAGCTTCTCCTTTAATAGCATTGCCGTTATCGATTGGCTCCCTGTCCCTGGAAAAGACAATTGGCACATCAATAATTTTCAAATTTGTCATGTCATTTACAAACAGCAGAATGCAGTAACGTGTCATTCTCTTTGTTTATCCTAGCTGTCTTCCATTGCGGATCCGTATCCAAAAATTTTTTCAATGTCTTCTTGTCATTTTTCGATATGGTTTCAAGAATCTCGTTCAATTTTGAATTCATAGATCGAATTTCTCAAACTATTAGTACCGATTTTCGCTATAGTCTAAAATTCATTCTAATAAAACGAACGCATCAACCAATCCTAAATTAATATAAGAATTTTTTAGAAGTATAATACAAATAAATTAGCCTTGAAATACTTCTATCTAAAGAAATGAAGAAACTGGTTAGCAAAGTGCTTGAGTTTTGTCAATTATACGAAAGGGAAAAGTCCGTCGCAATCCTAACGGATTGCCATAACGTCCCTGAGTACATAGGCATCGTCAAGGCACTCAACGATATTACGTTGAAGGACCTTGGTCTTCCAGAAAAGAAATTAGAAGAGTACTTTCAAGGAGACACCATGCTTGCCTGCCAAATTGTTGAGAGTTCGTCGTTGGCGATCGGGTTCTATATAATGCCCGCTGGAACGTAATTCTCAACAGCTATTATTCCTTCTAACATGTGATTCTTAGATCGATATCATTGCATGATCATCCAGACATGCTCGTTACAAGTAAAGTGCTTTGCGGCGAGCTGCATCGAAGGTCAATGGACCTTGTTGACCGCAAAAAGCAGTTTGAGCTGCCTCAGATGCCATTTTTCGATGTTGAAGATGATCCCAATGCGAGTTTAAGGTATGATTAACTAGTGGATCTTTCTTAAATCATTGGCTAGACTGGAGGCGATCGTCCATTGTGATACCGTACATAAAGCGGGAGATATGATAAACTTGACTCCTCTCAGCGGAAATATTCAAGAATTCAAGGCTTTGGAAAATACAGTGTTACTTGATGTATTAACACCATATTACGACAACAAGAGCCGGTTCTGTAATTTTTATAAAGAAGTTGAACCAAAAACGAATCTAAAGAAGAAAGTTAAAAAAGTGTCTCCCACTGGAGAGATACAAGAAGGGAGTGTTAATGTCCCAGGTGAGGATCGAAAGATTCCTGGAGCGGCGACTAACGTTGCATTTTTATTGAGTCCGCCTCCGATCAAGATTGGCCTCCTTACGTTTGAAGGGGAAGCGCCATTTTAGGACTCATTTTTATCTCATAGCGTTTTTATAAACAAATCAGAACGGATTTGCTTTTGCGATTCCATTGCTAACGAAACAAATTTCGCCTCCGTGCATTTGAGCTCACAGACAGCAAATCCGAGTTCAGGCTGGCGAGATCTAGAGGCACGAGTTTTGTCAATTCATTATATTTTACCGAAAGATGTGTTTTATGTAAATCTTACGAATTGCTAAAACTTGTTAAGGTCGTGTCCCTAAAGACACTATTTTTTATGGGTAGAATGTTTGATATTTTGCCACTCTGTCTGTTAATTGATAAGCTGTATTTATATGTATGATATTTAAAGCTTTTTAATTAACTTGAAAGATGCTTAAATCAGCAGCCTTTGCTTTGGTAATGAGTGATTTAGAGAAGTTAGCCTAGGACAGAGAAGAAAGAATATTTGAGAAGGAACCTGAGTTAGAAGCGCAAATTGAGATTTTTGGGCGTTGAAGAACACAAGCGAAAAATTTTTTCCAGATTAATCTGGATGTTTTGGTGGGATGCGAGAGAATTTTTTACTGGCGTAATCACAAATTGCGAGCGAATTGAGAGATGAAAATAAATTTTAAAAGTGAGAAAAGATTAAATTTAGCGGATGATAATCTAACGACTGAGTATTAAGCTGTGTAGAAATCAAGAGGAAGAGTTAGCAAAGATGGCAGCAAAGATTTTGATTTGTTTCAAATTGTGCAAGCTGCTTGTGTTGATAAATTTGGAAGGCTTGATACTCTGAATAAAAAATGGTGTTAATTTAATCGCGGTTCATATGACGTAGAATTATGTGAATTACTTAGGCAAAAGTATGAAAAGTAGTCATGCTCTTTCAAATAGGTCTCGGCTATTTGGATTAAGGTTTGTGGGTGGAATCGTACTTCTTGATTCCAGTTGTTATTTGATGAAGAAGCTATTTGTAGAACTCTGATAAGGAGTTTCCTCTACTATCAATTCAGAGATGGATAGATAGATGCGTTCAAAGGCAACACTTTAATAAAATTCGTGGAGGATTATAATCTCTTCCTCAGCAAGTCAGGAATACCGTAGTTATAAAGAGGAAATGCGTCCAAACTCATAGCTGACTCGAGAATTTAAAAAAACAGCGATATCATTGAAGGTTGTAGAAACTCTTAATTTTTCTCTGAGATGGCATTTACCATTTATTTTTTCACCAGTCCATCAATATAGGAAGGAAAAATTCGAAATCTACTCTTTAATGAAAGAGGAAATAGACTAAACTTCATCAAATGTCATACATTTCATCGCTATACATCTGGAAGCCTCAAAGCTGACAACCTTAGAATTTTCTCATTCGATCTCTTTGTGAAAGGTTTCACTCTCAAATCATCCTTATTTAGCCTCAGTTCCAACCGAAATCCGTAGTTCAATAATTCCTCCTTGACCATTTTTTCCAATGAGCTAAGACATAGTTTTTTGCTTCCCAAACTCTGCAAAACTTCATCAAAAATTTAAATTTCTAAATAGCACAACGTTTACATTCGTTTGTTATCTAATTCAAAAAGTTATTTTTTTAAAGAATAAAACCTCAGACCAAAAAATGACTGAACGTCTATATTACTTTGCTGGTGAAAAGGTCAGCCAAAGGTATCCTTTCCATTTTCCTTCTCAAATGAACCCTTTTTATCCAGTATCACGCCCAATACTACCATTATGGATGAAACCGACAGTATTTTCCAATAAAGCTTCTTGAGATCTAAATATATGTTTCAGCTGGCGATAGAGAGAGGTCCACCTTCAGACCTTCCCACAAGCCACGCACCACTCACACCAACGACACTACCTTTAACAATTCTTTCGGAGCTACTCCCATTTCTGAGAGGCACGAGCGAAACGAAGGCTCAACTATCCGCAAGGAAAACAAAGATCCCAACGCTGATCCAAAGGATCTTGGAATTGAGTTTGTGGACAGTTTAATGGTAAGTCATCCTCTATTGAGAATATCTCACTCATCGGTATCTAGGAGGAGTATAAGCGTATCAGAAGAATGACAAGTACAGATCCAAAGGCCTACTTTGAATTCTGGAAGATGCTAAAGAAGGCCGCAGTTAAGGTACTCAGCTGGTGTTTATTGGTAATTAAGCCCCGTTTTGATAGGAAAAGGCCTTGGAGAAGAGCTCTATGGGTGATACTATGAAAAGCGGTGGCCGCAGTTCAACTGCGCCTCGGATGAGACCTGGAAGTGCTACGAGGTCACCAGTAAGCAGCATAATTAATGCTTTTTGACGCTTATTTCCTTAAGTCAAAGGGAAAGAAAAAGAGTTTAGTTCAGTATGCAGAGCAAGATGTTCTCTACACACTTGAACATCGCGCAGGCTATCTGAATAGAGACCAAAATATTGCAAAATTCCTTCTAAATGAATCATTGAAACTGGAAAATAAAAGACCAGAAAGCGCACAAAAGAAACGCGGGATGTCCAAAGAGACAATGGCAAGGCTCTATCATCCGCCTGATCCAGCAACGATAAAAAAGAAGAGCTCTGCAACAGCCAATCAGAACGCGGAAGATAAAGAGCATTTAGAGTTCACTGAGAGATTGATTGCTTGCTACAAAGAAGGTCTCCCTGAAAAAGATAAAGGAAAAGGCGTGAATCCAGTACTTCTAATGAATCATTGGAAGGAGATGTACGATAAGGTATTTAAACTACCACTCATTTACATGAGGAACTCAAATTTTTTTCATTAGGAAGAAAAGCAGCTCAATGTCCCTGAAGATAAAGCTGACGAGCATATCAACGGGTATTTCGACCAGAAACTCAGGAAAGTCGATGAGCTCTATGAAGTGAAGCACGGGTATCTATGCGATACGCCCAAAGACCTCTGCAACTTCTATTTGAAAGAACTCAAGGTAATATCTACATCTCTCTTTCTCTTGCTAACTATATTTATCGGAATAATCAGCCAGAAGAAAAGACCAAACATGGCCTCGAACTTGACGAAGGCTTCCTTGATCCATTGTTCGAAACTTACTGCGAGAGAAAGCGTGTCGCCAAAGAAAAGAAAGCCGAAGAGGAAAAGAGCAAAGAGCACAAGGCAAAGCTCGAAAGAGAGCTTCTCCTGAAAAAAGTCCTTACGAAGGAAATCACAAAAACCGACTTAGATGAACTCGCGAAACCGAAAGACAAGCTGTACACAGGAAAACAAATAATGAATCTTGCAAAGCTGTTCCCTAAGGACAGAATTCTGAAGAAAATTCTCATCCAAGAGTTCCATGAAAAGAAAATCGCAAAGAATCCTGAGGAATATGATGTGTATAACTCGGAAGAGGAAGCTGAGATCAAGGGAAGAGACCAGCCTAAGGAGCCTTATAAATCAGCGCAAGCTGAAGGGAGGAAGTTTTTGACTCTCAAAGATATCGAGAAGCCTTTGCTTGAAAGAGAGAAGGAAATCACCGAGCCTTTTAATGAGAAGCTTGAGGAATTTTACTTGGAGCATAATAAAAAGCTCGAACAAGAAGAAGAGAAGAGGAAGAATGAGGCGAGAGAAGATAAATTACTAGAGCGATTTGTATTGAATAAAGTGAAGGAGTATCTGAAACTGAGGAGACAGCGCCTCGAGAAAAAAGCCCCAACGGTTAAAGAGTTTCTTGGAACAAGTTACAAGGAAATGGAGTCTTTGCACGCACAAGCGACGAAGAGACGGTTCCGAAACGTCCATTATGGTGTTTCTAAGAAAACTAAGCGTAATGATCTATTATCTGAATGGAGTTTGATAACAAGTCTTTTGTAAATATAGAAAAAAATCTTTTCCCAGTAGAATACAAGCGATATTTCTTCGAGTTAGTGCGCGCGATGGCTCATGGAAACAAAATAGAGCAAGGGAAAAAACTGCTGCCTTTCTGGGCTCCGCCTTCTTCTGGATCAACGAAGCATCCTTTAGACGCCGCAGTCAACAAGACTTATAATAATAAAGTAGCAGGACTTTCGCGGGATATTCAAACGAAAAAAGTAGAAGCGGATATCGAGGAAAAAACCTGCTGGGACAAGGACTCATTCCAGGAGCACAGAAAACTGTTTCTGATGAAACTCAGTGACGCAAAAGAATGCACGTTCTATCCAAAGACGGGTAGCAACATCCCGAAGAAGTATAAGGATCGCATTCTCAAAGAGTATCCGTCATGGAGCAACGAAATGATGGAGCACAAGTCGGTTAATTTTGATAACTGGGTTAAAAAGATGGGAGATAATTTCTGTAAACGGTTCCCTACGATTTATAAGTACGGAAAGTACAAGCGTGCGGTCAATTTGGTTCGAAGAAACCAGTTTATTGCTGCCTATAAAGAACTCGCTGATTCTTTCAACATCCCTTCCATGAAGAAGAACTACGAACCTAACTACAACCCTGAGAAGTACGCTCATTAATTGATACAAGGCCTTATCTAGCGTTCTTTATTAGAGAGAAAGATTCAATGTTCAGCCGACAAAATCTTAAGCTTGAAGAAAAAGAGATGCCTCAAGAAGATTTCGACGACGACGCAAATAGAAGATTTTTAGATGAGGTCTACAGCTTGATAAAGGTAAATCCCTCCTTTCTTATAAAACTGACAGTGTAATTGACTTATTTCATCCTATAGTTCATTGAATCAAGAGAGAAGGAGTTTAAGAAGAACAAAGCGAGCTACGAAGCTAGACTTGAGGCTGAGCAGCGCAGAACGTTCGTCAAGCCGGATATGACTGCCAGGACAGAGGAGACAATGAAGAAAGAAACTGATATGGTTAGGACGATTATGTTCCCTTTCAAAGATAGCGGAGATATGACAAAATACGGGCCGAAAACTAACGATGTCGCTTATCGCATGATCGATCTCCGATTCGAGTAATTTTGCAGGGAGTTTTTCAACTAACGAGCTGGTTTATAGGCAAGAGGTAAGAGCGAGACGGAAGATGCTGAAGACTGTCATTGAAAACCTGACGAAAGAGTTTGAGAAGGATAATAAGCTCGTAGCTTGGAATCCTGGCGGCAGCAAGTCATTGATGTTGAAGAATAAAACACTGGAAAACTATCGAAAGTTGGCGAAGAAGAAATACTTGAAATTGCTGAAAAATGAAGAATTTAATAAGAAAGTCGCAACGCTTCATGAAAAAGAGGCTGTGATGAACAAGAAAATGGGGCTGTATCGACAAGCTTGCGTCTACTATTCGAAGCAGATGTACAACCAAGCATTCAAAACGATCATCAAAGCCATTGAGATCGTGAAGGTTGAGAATGAGAAGAGGGAAGAGGAACGGGCGAAAACTGCGACGTTTTGGCGTCAGAAGCTGGGCATTCCTCCAGGTGACTTTAATTATTTTAGTATGTTTGAATTGTAACCTTTGCTCGATATATAGGTACTAATATCACCTATGAGACACTGCTAGCACCAGACATGGACGACGAAGAGACTGAAAGGACATCATCGCATCAACTCCGCACGAAACTTTGGATATTCGCTCATAAAACAGGAATGTTAGGAGAAAAGCCACAGAGTGTGAATGACTTGCTGAACTATCAGATACAGAAGCTGTATAAGGACATTGAGAAGGTGCTGGAGGATAAGAATAAGGATCTGATCATGATGAAGCAGAAGATTGAAAAACTTGAAGATGAGCAAGGAGACGAAGATGTTGATCCTGAGTTTGTTGAGAAGAAGATTCGAACAATGACAAAAGCAATCGAGACGAGGAGAAAGATCATTGTGGAAGGAAAGCCTCCTGTGCATTGGAACCCAACCAGCGCACAAGATGCTATTTTGCGTAACAGTTTTGATAGGAGTATTTGCATTAAGATAATATGATTAATAGCGAGCAAAGTATGGGAAGAGAAACAGAAGATGAAAGAGCTGCTAGCGAACCCGGTAAAGGCAGGAAGAACTCTTGGGAAGAGCACGTCGAGATCGATGGATAGATTCTTTGAGCAAGATATAGATGATATTGGAAAGATTCCATTCGAGAGAGAAAGAGAAATTAATTAAGAAACTTCTGTGGTAGAAAAAAGGCACGATTGCAATTTTCGATGCGCTAACAATCGTTGTTAATACTAACCACATGGAGTTTTCGTCTAATAAGCATTAAATCAAGGCGAATATTGGACAGAATAAGAAACGCAGAATTTCATGAGGATATGTGTATCAATAGGAGATAAAAATTATACATTGTATATACTTCCTATTAATCATATTACAAGCAATTTTACTTTAATAAAAAATTCTATTGACCAGTATTGCAACAAACAAACCAAGGTTTCCTCTATAGACGGTCTAAGCTTGAATCACGAATCGAAGCACAGTAAAAAAAATTGTGAATAACATCCATTTCTCAAAAGTAAACAGGAATTATCAATTTATTAAAACTATGGCTGCGGTAGCTCAGCTAATTTGACTTAGATATACTATGAAGCAATCAATGAGTACCCTTTTATAGCTTTTGCCCGTACTTTTTCATTTCTATCAACCAGAGCTTGGTTAAGAATGTCTAACATGGTCTCTTTTTCAATCATTAAGTTGGATTCAGCGACCTTCTGGCAGCAGAGCAAATAAAAGATCGCAGAGGCTCTAATGCTATCATCAGAACTCTTGGCGAATTCTACCGACGTAAAGGCGAATTGATTGAATTTTTTTGGAAGTCTATGGTAAACAAACTGCGCGATTCGATACAACTGCTGTTCTCCTTTATCGTAGAGGTCTTTGTTTAACCCCCAGCTTGTTTGCATGTTTTCTCCCTCTGCTTCTTGAAGTAATGTACTGTGTTTATTTTTGAAAATAAATCAGACAATCGCACAAAAAATTCTTTGTTGTTACATTAATTCGCCTTTTTCAAGGGCTTGAGACACCGCTATCAATGCATGAAGTGAGGCTTGGTGCACGGCCTCGCTGGAATCGCTGAGATGCAAGAACAGTGAGATTAGGTTCTGATACATTTCCTCCAGAAGCGACTCGTCGCTTACAACGCAGCCTTTGGCCACAATATCGGTGACTTTGCCATAAAACGAAAAACCCAAAGCTCGGATCTTTGAATCAGGACTCTCAAAACATACTCTCAATTTGACGCTGAGATCTGGCAGTATCGCCTTCAAATTTTTCAAATCAAATAAATGTCCATCGAGCAGCCTCTGGAAGCTCGTTAGGCACTCACGGAGGCAGATTATGCTTGTTTCATCAAATCCTTTCATAAAATACGAGATTAATGTTCCAACGAATTCTGCTTCGAATTTCCCATTCTGGATGTACAATGGACTGAAGTCGTACTCGTTAGATTGGTTGGCTTGCTCTTTGGCGATAACTTTCGGGTTCTCTCTAAGCTTATTCACGAAGTAGATATTTCCAGCTGCTTTGTAAGCGTATAAACGGAAAAGCTCTTCTGTCTCATTGACGTAAGGCAGACAAATCTCCACTAAATGGTACATCCATCTATATAAATATTTAACAGAGAGAACTCAAGAGAGTCGCTACCTTTGATAGCCGTTAAAGTCGATGTCAAGTTCAAAATCTTCATCCGTAAACTCTAGCACCATCGTAGATGTATAAATGACATTTGCGAGTACAGATAAGACCGCAAATTTATGTGAAGTGTTCTTCTTTCCAAGGAACGGCAGCAAAAAATCAACAAGAGTTTTCTAAGTGTAATTTCATGAGAAAAAAAACGAAGCTATTAATTTCTCACTAAATCCGCGAGCCTTGCGCTTTTGCTGACGATCACAAGGATCTCGGATATTCCATCTTGGAAATCAGAACTGATGAGCTTTTTAGGCAGACTATCTCCGTTTAGTGCTAGCAGCAGGTTCTTCTCCTCCACACAGGTTAGGAAGTGCTCGAAACTCCATAATGTGAATTTCGGGGCTTCTCGCTCAAGTCTATTAAATAATAAAGAACGGTTAAACATAATTCATTTGTATTGTTATCATTACGGGTTGTTCGAGGCCTGGAAATAGTCGAACGATGTGGCAAATCGGAGCATGTAGGTGCCTAGCATTTGATAAAAAAATTTCTTTGTCAGACTGGTGAGAGCCTCCTCCTTCGCTTCCATTATAACTCCGATAAAAATGGTTGCATTGAACATCATGACGTTGATTCCCTCGTAAGGAACTGCTCAAAGCAAAATCAGTGTCAAAGTGGTTCACTCAAAATAAAGAATACCTTGCTCTGGATTGTTTAGGATTTCAGTGAGGTAGTTAAACGTTCGCAGTAACAAAGACTTGTCTTTTAAGATCTTTTGGAGGCATTTCGACATGCTTGATGGAAGTGGGAACTCTGGCTTCCTCTTGAGCAATATATTCAAGATATCAGCGTGCCCTTTTTGCAATAACATCAAAACCAGCCTCGAAATCTCTTCTTCCCTGAGCGAGAGTAAGTAGACTTGTAAGCCAATATATGAGCGATCGAAAAAATTACATTAAGCTCGCACTGTCTAATGGGAAAGAGGCCGACTCATCCAGCAGGTTGAAAATTCCTTGAAGCATCATGTCTTGATGTTGCTTCAATATCGAGTAGTATTTATCTTCGATGAGCTCGACAAGATTTGTCAATCCTAAAAACACTTTCTGAGGCCCTAAATGGCATACATTATCAGCATTAGTATCAGTAATCCTTATCAAATCGTTTTTTTTACGAGAAACTATTCCATTGAGGGCGATTGAAATAATCTCCGGCATTATGACCTCTGCGTCTAATTTCGATTCTAGTACAGCCAGCAGCTCTTGATGAAACTGCTTAAGCGATGTAAATCTGATCTCTTGAATAATCCGTGGTTTAACATCTCTTTCAACTCAACGCATTTACCTTCGTAACTTCCTATTCCCAATAGAAGCTTCTGCACACATAATCTAGACGAATGAGTCAGATCCTCATCTTCGATATATATCTTCGCAGCAAATTCGATAAGCGCATTCAAGAAGTCTCTTTGCTCATCAGGAGAGGGGAAAGACACTTTTTTTTGATTCAAAGCTCGAACGAAAATGCTCGCAAAATTGTTTAACATCCTAATTTGATTCGTTATTATTATCACTAAGGACCTGCAACGTTACTTTATTTTCTGAGCCTCATCACATTTTTTCACGAGAAGCTCGATCTGCTGTTGGACTTCAGTCAGCATTCTAAACCAAGACACGGTCGTGATCGTCTCTTTCATGAACGCTCTGAGCATATTGAAATGCAGGATGGTCTGTATCGTATTTTCTGTTGCTTCCCAATAAGGACTCGAAAAATCTTCAATATTTTCCTTGCATAGCAAGTTAAGAGCATCGTACAACAGTGTATCATAGAATGATTTGTGCATAGGCGGATCGAGTCGAGAAAAGATGGCAAGAGCATTGAGAGCAGCCGCTCGGATCTCATTTTTGAAGCTTTTCTCAGGAGATCTCAGCATGTACTCAGCCTTCTCGATGATCTTCTCGCGTTGTCGAATGACAAACATTTTGAGGTCTTCATTGACTTCCTCTGCGTTGTATTCAAATAGCTTAATCAGAGCTTTCCCGACGAATACCATTGATTTCAGCGTATACAACTATAAGGTAAGGTAGGGAAAGTTAGCAAGGCTATGATCACATCAGCTACCTTATAGTTATAAGAGCGAGTGTCTTCAAGATAAGGGTGCAAAACATTAAAAAAATTGACCTCGAGCCGCTGCATAAGACTACTAAGTTATGTTCAGGAGTTGTTGAAAGGAAAAGTTTGTTTTTACTCTGGATGAGCGTACTTAGCTATATACCCTATCGTCATTATCAATGTCAAGCGAACATTTTCAACAATAGCGTTATTAGTGCTGTTCCCAGTGAACATTGAGAGCAACCCTCCTTTCTTTTGGCTTACAGACTCACCTATCATGACAATTATCAATTTAGCTAAGGACACCTGAAATGTTCTTCTCTTTACATTTAAAAACAGTTCCGATAAATTCAGTCACTAGATCGATGTGATTCTGAGCGATGATACCAAGCGTCTGCGCTATCGTCACCCGGAGATCTTCGCTAAAGGTCTCTGGGACTAAATTCGCATTGAAAGTGTTGCCGTAGTATTCTGGATGGAACATGCTAAAAATCTTTTCGATGCTCATTTGAACGGTATCTGATTTCTGTAGTTTGCTTATAACGAACCCTTGGAGTTCAATCAAATGTTTCTTTGGTAGCGTTTAATTTAGATGTTATCCTTTAATCGAATTCATCTAATACCTTAAGACTCTCATGAGTAGCATAGGTCGACATCGCATCCTTTGTCGCGTCGAAAAGTTCAGAAATCCATTTTTCATCCTTTACGTTGTTGAGAATCCCGTTGAAAATCGCGTGAATTTTATCGAAAAATAGCGGACTTTCAGTGTCTTTGCCAGATTCTGATAGAATTTTGTTAGAAACGTGACTTCTTGGCTTCATTTACTGAGATAGATAAGAGTCTCTTGGAAATTTATGCCTGCTGTGCTAATGTTCAAAACCGTCAGGAAGGAGGGCAAAAAAGCGAGGATCTCAAATCCAAGGTTGGGAAAGATATGCGGCACGAACGTCAGCAGCATCAAACGTAAGAATATACTTTGCATTCGTCCAACAGAGCCTAGGGCACACACACAATGAGCTCTGTGAAATGGTCATAGAAGATAGAGGTTTTTACATTGAAGATTCAATTGTTTGAATTCGTCTACCGACTTGTTCAGCATTGGCCCAAGATGTTTTAGCATCACTGCAAGACCAGGCGAGTAGCTCGAATTCATTACATAGGGAAGCACGTTCGGCCAAATAAATTTTATTCCCTCTTTATCACTGCAAATTTGCGCATAGATTTGATAAGAGCGGTTCACCATGATCTCAAGCGTCGTCTCAAACCCATCGGATTTCAAATCCCCCTTCACCCAAATTCAGTAACGCTGTATCATTTCCTACGAATTACCATATCTTTAATCTCTTGAGGATGCGTCCCCATCTGTTTCAGTAGAAATTCCAGCAGTGGTTTGGTGTCATCAATTTCCTTAATAGCCCCGGAAACCACAAAAGCCAAGATGAGCTCACAAAGCACGAACCTAAGCTGTACAATGCTTTAAAAATTGATCCATTGAGATAAAATACTTCGAAATCACTTTCGTTTAACGAAGTACGAATGAATGTCGCAAGATATTTCTTCATCGTAGGATTAATCAGATCTGAAATGTCAGTTGCATTAGATATTGTGGCTTCTCTAACCCAAGTTTGCTGGCTACCTGCATTTCGAGAGAGAAGTTGTCTTAAAATCCATAGTTCGCATATCTTTTCAGTATAGTTTTTCGTCTAGATAATGCATCTTTAACTTGCTGCTAAACTCGAGGGTTTTACCTCAATTTTCGAAAGGTAGAAGTCGAAACAAGCGTCTGCATAGGCTTGAGCTGTATAGTACAACGAATGAATTCTGTTATCATGCCCAGAAGAAGTAAAGTTACACAAAATTTGAAGGCAGTTGAAAATGGCGTTCTTTAATTTAAGCGCCGCAGCATCAAATCCGGCGTTAACGGACATGATTGGTCTCAGAGTCAGCGGATGAATGGCGATTAAGATTGTTAACAAAAAGCCACTCATGGCAGAGTTGTCGATCTTCATAATCCTCTCGATTAGTAAATTCAGTCCCTATCTCATTGAACAATCGCAGCCAATACCAAGCAATTACCTCAATGACCTTATAGACTTCATCTCGAGACTCCTTTTTAATCGCGTTTACAAAGATTCCAACTAGATGCTCACTGCTTGAGAGTAATTTCTTCTTTGGAACCATACTACTGCTCCTTCCAATGAACTTAAGGCACAATATCCTGAGCTAAAAACTTCAAATGCTAATCAATCACGCATATATATATACCCCCACGTCTCGATTGTGAACCCATTTATTTGTGATTATATCCAAAATCCCGCCTACTAACTGCGTGATGCTATCAATACTGTTTATCGCTTTTTCATCATTCTCCAAAATCAGTGTATAGGTCTCTCCAATGCTAAGCAACAGCTCAACATAAGATCTTCTTAACTCGTCATTTTCAGCCATTATCATCGTTGCGTGTATTTTCGAAAGTATTTCTGGTAGAGAAGAAAATGTCTGATTAGCTAGAAAATGTGAATTGAAATAAGCAAACAAAAGCAGGTAGAGCCTTACAATAGCAGTTGCTTGTGCTTATCAGCAGTTTGAACACGAAACCGGGAGGTGGATTATTCGAATTGAGAAATGATAGCACAAAAGCCATATGTTCCTCAGGATCGAATTTACCATAATCATTAACCATCGCAAGCAATGAGTCTTCACATAACCGAAGCAGCTCAGATGACAGATCTCGTTCATGGGAAGGTTTCGTGACCTAATTGTAAGCAAATCCCTCTTAAGACGAATATAATGAAGTGATTAACTGATATGATAAGCCTCTTAAAAGTCCGGTAGATGGTCTTTGATTTTTCTTTCAGCACGCTGGCGTCAAGAAAAGTGTATGATTCGCGAAAGAGATCAATATAGCATTTTAAATCCTCTTCTGTTTTGAAGCTAGAGAGGTTGAATAGTTTTTCGCCCATGTGATCCAGGTAATGGCGCGGATCTTGTCTCGAGACCTCTTGGATTGCTTTCTTTGCGATTTTCTTTATTGAAGAGTCGTCATCGCAGATACTGTTAATAAATTTTGCGTACACATCTTTGGGCAAGATTGTCATTTGAGCTGAGCTACACATTTGCTTACCGGAGAGAGAAAGATTCTGCTTGGAGTCGTATTGAGTATGCATTATGTGGAAAATTTGAGGAAAGATGGAATATTTCTTGTTCCAAATATATTTTTATTGGAGATATCCTAATTGTGTTTTGTCTGTGTCGATAGAAAAATTTCTCCTTCGGCGAAACGGTTAAAAGTTACCATGGTAATAACCGCTAAGGTTAATGCAAAGAGGGGTTATAAGTAGGTTGTTTTTAGGTTTACAAGAGAAGCTTCTGGCTGAAACAGGCTGGAGTTTTGATTTTTGTGTTTCATTGATTTTGGTATTGGACCAGCGAATATTCAAAGATGTCGCTTCTGTAGACGACATTAGGAGTAAATCTCAACAACACTTCATTTTTAATAATTCCTCTGATCAGTCATCAGCTAAATAAATATCACATTGTAAAATAGACTAGTAATTTTGAGAAAAGGAGAAATATCAGAGTTATTGATTTGTGATAATTAATCAATTTGCTTGCGGCTTTGGTTGAGAGAATAGAAGTCAAATTATACTCCAAGATTTCAGCGAAATTACTGTAAACATTCTATCGATCAGATAATTGCTGCATTTCTCATTTAAAATAAAACACCAGAGCTCCTGCTCCTTTTTTATATACTGTATGATGAATTTCAGATAAAAACATTCATCTTTTTTGCTTTTTTATTAACATCAGGTCAGAGCCGTCACTTACGATAGTTGAGCAATCACCTTGAAGTTTGAAAAGAGATGAACCCCAAAAGTGATATGATTGATCAATTCAATATCAGAAGGAGAAAAAAAGCTAGTAGTTGAATCGAGCACAAAAATCTGCCGTTCCTCACGACAATTCGAAATTTCATAGCTTCAAATACTTTTAACTGATTATTCAACATGGCTTAACCATGGATTTTACCCATCATGATGATATTTGTTCGGCTATCCAAAATTTTACCGATATTAGCTTAAAATTCAAGCAGATTTCACCCAAGGCATAAGTTTTCTCATAATCCCCACTCACTCCAACTTTCACTCTGGGCTGTTTTCTCCATTTCAATTAATAGATGGGTTATTTTCCATTGCTTATCAAAATTTAATTTGAAGAAAAACCCTCAACATAATTTAAATTTCCTCTACATAATTTTGATGTCAGCCACCTCGCTCAACACTTCAACTCTTCAAAAGCAGAGAACTAAAAACAAAGAGCCATAATATTCTACTAACATCACATGAGATTCAGCGGAGGAAAATCATTAAATATGCTGATGCACCCAGCAAGAGAAAAACTGAAAAATCCAATATTTCCTACAAGGCATTCACATTCATTTCAAACGCCATTGTAGTAGTTTTAATATGCTCATTTTTCCACGTTGCGAGGGATATTTCAAATGTCTGACGCCTAATAAAATAACAGTTTTTAAATTTAAGACAGTGCAATTTTTTAAATACTTTCAGTACTCGCAATATTGCCTTTAATTTGAAGTATTTAAGCCTGCTTTAAACTGCTGTTAAAATAACTAAGAAAAAATTTTAAAAGAACGTATATAAAACTACCTGTGATCGATCAGAGATGGACTTTAAAGAAAACCATGTCATTAACGGAAAATTCTACCTGGGCAAAAAGTTCGGAAGCGGTTCCTTCGGAGAAATTTACATGGGTATAACCACCTTCCCTCCCTTCACTCTCTAACTTAACACTTCTATCTAGCCACTAATGGAATTGGAGGAGAACCTGTCGCTGTAAAACTGGTAAAATACCATCTATTATTCTTGTCTTTGAACCTCGCTGTCTGTAGGAAGACTGCAAGTCCAAGCACGCTCAGCTTCTTCTCGAAGCCAAAATTTACAAAGCGCTTCATCAGCCAAATGGCGCAGGTATAACTTATCAAACTTTTTCTTCTCTAACCCTGCCAATCAAGTTGGTATTCCAACATTGTTCCACTCTGGACAGGAGGCCAACTACAACGTCATGGTCATTAGCTTGCTCGGGCCCAGTTTGGAAGATCTTTTCAATCTTTGCAACCGAAAGTTCTCACTCAAGACCGTCTTGATGCTCGCGGACCAAATGGTATCATGCCTTTGAGGTTAACGCCGTGATCTAACCTTCCTCGCGATAGATTTCTCGAGTCGAGTACGTTCATTCCAAAAGCTACATCCACAGAGATATCAAGCCAGATAACTTCTTAATCGGGCTGAAGGCCAAATCACACCTCGTTTATCTTATCGATTTTGGTCTGGCGAAGAAATACAGAGACCAGAAATCTTCCCAACACATCCCTTATAGAGAAAACAAGAACTTGACTGGTACTGCGCGTTATGCGAGTATCAACGCACATTTGGGAATAGGTACTGACAGATATTCCCTGTCTCTGTGGCTATAACTCGGTTCTTAATAGAACAAAGCAGAAGAGACGATCTAGAGGCTATTGGCTATGTGCTTATTTATCTTACTAAGGGATACCTTCCTTGGCAGGGCATCAAAGCCAACAACAAACAAGAAAAATACCATAAGATTATGGAGAAGAAAATGACGACTCCCGTTGAGATCCTTTGTAAAGGACTTCCAGGTATGATTCAAAATCGCTGAGATAGACCCTCCTAACTTGACTTTAGTCGAGTTTTCGATCTATCTGAACTACTGCAGAACCTTGAGATTCGAAGATAAGCCCGATTACGGCTATCTTAGAAAGATGTTCAAGGAACTTTTCTTGAGAGAAGGATACGAACTTGATTTCATGTATGATTGGACTATGCCTCAAGTAATCTCTTTGTCCTTGAAAAGTGAAGTTAATTGTAACATAATTCACTAGAGCAGCATGTCTTTTGAGAATGACCGTATCACAATCAACATCAATACCTCTGGCAACCCTATCAAGGTTCCTTATGACCCAAAGAACTACGGTGATGCTTCGATGATCAAATCGTCGAGATTGGACCGAACTGTTGATAGAGGCAATGATCAATCACGAATTCAATCTAAGGAAGATGAAAAGCCAGTTCCAATGGATATGGCAGAGTCAGAAATCAAAGGAAGCATGCTTAATAGTGGTATGCTGAGATCGAATTTCGCGTCGCCGACAAGAGATGTCTTCTCGGTTAATACCGCCAACAAGGAACCAGCGAAGGAACCAAACGGGAATATGACTCCTGTCGGAGGAGCTAACCAAGGTGGTAATGGAGGCGATGATAAAGGAGGAATTATCATTACAGTGCCTGAAAAGAGAGGCGGTGTCGGCACACAAACCAAGACGCCACAGAAGATGATGGAGTCTGAGATGGGCGGAGACAAGTACGGCGCAGGAATGGAACAGTCCGCGAATATGACAAATAGCGAGATGAAGAACCTTTTGATGTCCAAAGGTCACTAAGTGGGTTACTAGGATCACTTAGAGAGAAAGCGAGAGATTTATGTGTTTTCCAGCTTTTCACTGTTCTTTGAAAAAATTTCTTCGAATAATTACTAGATATGACCCTTCAGTCCATGAATATAAAATTACTAAGAAAAGAAGCTAAATGAGGTAGTTTTCATTGGATCTATGAATAGAATGAGCTTAGTTTCTTCGGTACAATGATAAAATTTTTCCGATTGGCGCTGCTTTTTGTCTTGTATTCTGCTATTATTACAAAATAAAATGAAAATACAACTGAACGAAAGAGATTGAGGTCTACATAACTAGAGCGTAACAAAGAAATGAAATTGATTCCTCCGCTTATTAATAATCATTGTAGATGGCTAACTTCACATTGATAAACACACCGATCAACTTTTAGTACAAGAAAGAGGAGAGTAAAGGCAGTTTAAAGAGCGAGTAGCTCCTCTGAATATTCAGAAAATTAGCATCATCATGTTGGAAACAATGATCCCCAGAACTAGTCAATACTAGTGTATAGTTGATACGGCTACCTAATTAAAATCCCCCTCAATATCATTTGATAAAAATCTACAAAGAATTAAATTGCCATTGCTTTTACTAATTCATGCTTATTCCTCAATAAATGCTACTGTCAAACATAGAGAGACTAAGCCGATTCTATTTAAAAGATAATTGAAAAAAAAAAAACGAAAAAATAATCATATCACTTTCTAAATCTAAGATTAGTTCATTGGATTGCTTGTATACGAGTGCAGTATCAATCTATTCTTGAACGCCTTGTGGATCCTTGCTCCTAGTTCCTGATACAACTTAAGGTTCAGCATCTTTTTGACATAAGGCACATAAGCCTTCACTTCTACCATTTTGACTTTCTTTCTCGTTATCCAGGAACTGCTCACATCATACAAATACAGCATAAAGTATTCCTTTTTCTCATAGTAGACGATCGAAATCATCTGCAACGGCTGTGAGGACAGCACGTCCCTGTAAATAAGGAAGCGGTCAACACAAAGATGTTGATGATCGACTCTGAACTGCATATCGAGATTGCAATTCAATTTCAACGTCAAGTTAGTCCAAGGAAGCACCATCTGCTTGTTCAGCGAGCGTTTAGTATCAGTTAACGCCTCAGTAGTAGTGCTGACATTCCAGCTCTTTGCCTTATGCACCATAAAGCTGCATATCAACCCGATACTTGCCATGGAGATCTTCTGATTGCTATTTAACAGCTGCACTTGTTGCACGTTTTCATCAGTTTCGTAGAGTTTAATTCCCTGCTCGAGCGTGAATTTCATGTTATATGTATGCAACTTATTCAATGAGGTCATCCTGATGAAGATGTTGTAGTTCGGGATATAAACATCAGGGATCAGCTCCACCCTTTCGAGTATATCTAATTTCTTGCGGTAATTCTCCAAGAATACTTCAACCATGCTTTCTTCTGACTTCCCTGTGCGAACGATGTCTCGATACATATACTCCTTTAGCACGCCTTTAAATTGATCAATCTTCAATATCACGTTCTTGCTCGTCTCGTTCAATATCTCAAGAGTCTCAATCATATTCTCCCAGAACTAATCCATTGAAAAACCCAGTTTACTGAGAGTAGAAATATATAAAATTTACCTTTATTTCCATGAAATTGAATTTATTATCCTTATATTCCACTCGATCACCTGTGTCCTTGGCGGGTTGTGCGTGTCCTAGAAAGTCTACGCTTCTTGTAAATTCCGAAGTAAGCGAGAGGTTGTTTGAGGCGTCTTCAAATTCCAACTGCTGCATCGAAAATTCCCTTTCGCTCTTGTATTGGTTGTAATAGTCACAAAAACGAGAATAGTCAGTCATGAGAGATCTTTCCCTCGCGATTTGCTTAAGCGAAGACGGAGACATCTTCTCCAAGAAAGAAGGGTTCATGTTCAAGATATCTGAGAAGTACAGCGAAGCGACAAACCGACGCGAGGTCTTCGGGTTGTAAACGCTAATTGCCCAATGGTCGAGAATATTGTGCTTTTCGATCGTGAATATCAAGTACTGACCGCCAATCCGCTTGACTTTTTGTACGATAATTCGGCTTTCCTTGATCTTCGGTGTCAAGAACCGCCCATACACCGCCTTCGATGCAGAGGAGGATGTCACGATGTCGTGCCGGAGAGTATTTCGCAGGTGATAACTCTGCATTGGGTTTGGAAGACTCGCGTGGTACTGGATTGGAAGTTCGATGGTGCTATAGATCTTCTGGCGTTTAAGAACCATTTTCTTGATGATCAGATCCAAAGTCTTCAGGCTTCGGATACGGTCTTCGTCCGAGTACGTTATCCCGTAATAATACTCCAAATCTTTTGAGTTGATGAGGAACTTGTGCAGTTTGGTTTTCGAATGAAATGGCGTAATCTCAAATTTGAAGCAAGTAATACTATCGAACTTATGTTGGTCGGAAATTTTGTAAATGGTGATGGTTAGATAGCAATCACCAAGGTATTTGATGTTTGCTTTCTTATATATCCGGTCTGATTGTACTCCATGCTTCGGGAGGGTCTCGTCACGGTTTGAAATGAGAATCTGCCCGAGGTTATATGGTGCTAAGTCAACCTTCTTATTAAACGGACCGATCGCTGCATTGTAATTCACGACGAGTTTTCTACCCACCATAGTTCTATCAAACGCAAGGACTCGAAGCAGCAGCTCGTCACGGAACTTGTTGTTTTCTTTCATTTGAAGGATGGTGATAATCCTTTCCTATATATTCAGAAAATGTAATCAATGAGTGCTATGGATTGAAAGGAAGCTCGTTACCTGAGTACGCTTGTCGCGAATTACCGTGTAATTGCGCACCTTCGTGAAGCTCTGGTACATACCTACCCAAATTTCCTCTCCTTCAGGAGTCATTACGAATTCTAAGCGGATCATGTAAACATAGGAGTGAAGTCGGATCTCGTAATAGTATTTGCGATGCGCGATGCATCTGACTTCGTTGTAGTAGGTGAGCCATTCAAGTCCCTCGGGCTTTTCAAACTCGTTCTCCATGCTGGGAAGCTCACCGTACTTCGGGTCAGAAGGGTTGAGGACTGTTATATGCGGGATTATCATTTCTACCGCTGGGTCGTCGTCCGGGAGTAAGTGGTCTCGTTTCTTCAATGTTCTGGTCATTTTTGATCTTGCAGCGGCTGATCTTGCACCTTTCCCGACATATGCATGGCCTCTTTTATTAGACCGCTTAAGGTGCTGCTGAGAGTGGTGATAGTCCTCATACGCTTCGAAAATTAATGATTTTTCCAGGTGCATCGTACTGATGAAATTGTTAAAATATCCAAGTGTGGCTGATATCAATTTCTTTTGAATCTGTAGCTTGCCCGTGCTATTATTATCTTTTAAGTGGAGTCTTGACTGCTCTATTGCTAAATTCTTTTGGAGATACTGGATTAATTTCTTCTTTTCCAACGGAGAAAATCCCTCATGGATAATGATACTTTTCAAATCAAGTTTTAGGACCGATGAGACGCTCTTGATGAAGTTTTTCGAGTGGATATTCAGCGAAGCGTTCCAAAAGGTGCCATTTTTCTCGGCTTCCAGCACGAAATCAAGCGAACTATTGTTCAATACGATATCCTCTGCAGCGCTTTGGCTGTACGCTACCTTCAAGGAGACAATTAAGGACTCGCCTTTCGACTTGGTGACGAATTGAAGCAGCACCTCACTAGTTCTAGTAGAAAGTCATTATTAGTAATTTAATAGGTGAAAAATAGTTACTTTTTCAAGAAAGGGTTCTTATAATATTCCAGCTCCTTCGTAAGCAGGCCAAGGAACGAGCCATGCGTCTTTTCATGAAAATGTTTTGAAGGCTTTTCTCGCATGCTCTCGTCTAGTGAGGGTTTCGAAGGGTTCACTGACCGCAGCTTATGAGTCATCTGCGGGACCGGTAGTCCACGTTTCTCGACAATACTCAATGTGCGTTTTTCTCTTCTCTTGAGTATCGTTTGAGACTTCTGTGGCGGTGGTCCGTTTAAGCTTCTTCGGCTGCTAGAAGGATCAAATTTGACCTCATCTTCTTCGATTGTTGAATTGGATCCTTTCGAAGGGTGCTGGGGAATTCTGATGGAGCCGCTGCTATGATCTTCTTCAAAACCGATCGAGCCATGCGTATCTGAATACCCACCAGCAATCTTATAACCTCCGATGTCTCTGCGTTTGAGCTCGTTTCTAAGAAGCGATTCATTCGTCCATGCTCGCTCTCTGCTCTGAGAACGTCCCTGCAGCTCATGTACAATACTATGAGTAGGAAGATACGTCGAAAGTCTATGCACTGCCTCAGCGTACCGACGCTTGTAAGACATGAGCTCCTCACGGTTTTTCCTCACGATGTCTGCCTCAGGATCGGCCTTTGTATTATGGAACACATATCCATTCTTTTTATGATACCTCGTCGTTCTTACCTTCATAAGCTTCGTGAGCTTCGATAGCAGCTTTCGAATGCTAAATTGTTCTTCTTCGCTTATCAGCTTCTTCTCTTTCTTGGATTTGAAGCCACGTATGGTCACTGGATTGTCGAAAAGCTCATCTTTCCGGCCAATCAGACTCTTGCGACGAGTGAGTGTCTCAATCTGCTCCTCTCCTCCTTGCATTCCTTTTGACTCCGCTACCAGCGGCCAAACTGAGTACTGAAACATGAGCCTCTCGGCAGTCTTGAAATCGATCTTGCTTTCCACATGATAGACGATCCTTTCGTTTGTTAGCAATGTTTCTATCCACAGCTCCCCATCAACCTCTCGAATCCCTTTGAGCTTGAGGGTCCAGTAGCTCACGAACCCCTGTATCTGTTTACGGAATACGATTTCAACGGCATGAAGAGCATCTACATTGCTTTTGATCGCTTCATTTTTCATTGTATTCGTGAGAAGAACGCTGCTCCTTGCTGGCGAGATCGATATCTTTGTTACATTTTCTCCAAATAATGTTCTCGGGCTGAGACTTGACTGCTGCAGCTGCTGACTTGACTTGGGAAGCTCTGTCTTAAAACCCTTACATGAAAACGCGGAGAGGTCGCTGATAGAAACTTCAAAGGAGTTGTCTTTACGTGTTTCCACCTGAAAAGATTGAGAGTACTTACGCTCTTCTACCTCGCCGGTAGGAATCGTCAGCACCTTCTTCTGAGGCGAATCTTCCCTCTCTTTATCAGAATTGAATGCTAATAGATGCGTAACTCCGGTAGCTCTGTTTTGTACGCCTGGCACGGTCAGAAAATCATTTGTCCCTCGCGCATTATCCATCATTTCTTTCAAAAAACCAGCAACACCAACAGTGCCTTGACGACTTATGTTGATAGATTCTCCATCACCAATTTCGCTAAGCGGTTTCCTTCTCGTGCGTCGTTGCCTGAAGAATTTCTGTATCTTACGAGCTGCTTCGTCCTCCATTTTTCTAAACTCAGTAATGTCCTTGATAACTTTAGGCTTAGGCTGACTTGACTTTTCATGTATCATTCTTGGAATTGATAGCCTACTCGTCGCGCTTCTATCCACTAAGAGCGGAGTTTTTAATTCGTTATCTGGAAAAGAATCGGGAAAGTGGGCGATTCTGAGATCTCTGGGGGAAGAGTCTGGAATCGGAAGCGTGGATTTTCTTCGTTGTTGATTCGGGTCAAGAGGGGAAATGTCTTCCTTTCCTGTCGCTTTGATGTAAGTAATCAGCTCTTTTGAGAGGTTTCGCCGAGGATGCTGTTGGATGTTCTTGAGGTAATCCTTCGGGAGTGTCGGTACATTACCCACCTTCCCATCGCCATATGGATGACCAAACCTCATGCCTTCTTCCAATTGCTTTTCTAACTCAACAATCTCTTCGATGTCATCGGTTTTTGAATTTGATAACTCGATATCCACAGGAGGACGCTGATAAGGCCTCTCCGTTAAACCTCCAATAATCAGCTGAGGACGGCCTTCCTCTTGGGCAGTGTGCCTAGAATGTTTGATCAACGCGATCGAAATGTCTTCCAGCTCAGAGCCTTCGATTCCCTCAGACTGGCGACTTCCAGGTTCTCTGCGCTGGTCTTTACCAACATGAAGCTGATTTCCGAATTGAGGCAATGCTGACGTTGGTCGTTTATGATCACCAAAGGTAATAGTAGGTTTCTGTGTGAAATCTTGGATGAACTCGTACTCACCAAAAGTAGATAGGCGTTCAGTTTTTGGAGCAGCTGTCATCGGTCTGGCCGTTTTCCCAACAAGCGCGAGTAGCTGCGACGACATTTTTGGAGCATCTGAAGTTTTGTTGCTCGTCTGCGGGCGAGATGTGAGGAAGTTCAATGCGGTATTCACACCTTCTCTGGATAACACTTGCTTGATTGCACTCGAACCAAAGTTCATATTTCCTTGAGGTTCAGTCGTAACTCTTTGAGCAGAGTATTGCGGCGATCGCAAACTTGCTGCAGGATCCAAGCCGTAAGTCGCATAGCTTAACGCATCAGGAGAAGAAGTCTTATGATTGTGAGCTGTCGTTGGACGGGCTAAGCTGCCAAATGAAGGCTTTTTTGATTGGTTTGGCTGGCCTTGGAACGTGTGGATCGAGGATGACGTAGTTAAAGGCTCACGTAGAGTCGTAGACTCAGTTGCTAACATTTTACTGAAGTTATCAGGAGAACGAAAGATTTGCTGCGTGCTTCCAGAGCGGTGGAGAGTTGACTGCGAAGCTTTGGAGGTGAAATCGCGAGTCCTGAGATTCCCATAAGAAGTTTGTTTCTTTAACCCAGACGACTCTAAAGTATCGAAGATCATGAGGTCGTTATTCTCAATGGCATATTCGGCTTTCCCAGGGTATACGAAATCCGAAGGAACAAGGCTCCGAGAGGCATTGCGGTCAAAGTTCTTTTTTGGAGCCGTTATTCCAAGCAAGACCAATGTACTTGGAGACTTTGGCAAAA
>ENA-UOTX01000195-UOTX01000195.1-compost-metagenome-genome-assembly--contig:-NODE-195-length-67710-cov-18.323570_pt1 | contig 67710 bp, 45 predicted proteins | sample MGYA00238143_ERZ746982 | MGnify/ENA primary metagenome ERZ746982 (study PRJEB28758, sample SAMN06268862) | compost metagenome | isolation source: single cell | place: USA: California, Emeryville, Joint... | reverse complement strand
GCAGGTTCCACCAAAATTTTGGTCTGCTCTGCTATTTGCACTCATTTGGGCTGCGTCCCTATTCCTTATCTCGGAGCTTACGGAGGTTGGGTGTGCATTTGCCACGGTTCAGTCTACGATAAATTCGGAAGAGTCAGACAAGGTCCTGCGCTTGAAAACCTTCCACTTCTTAACAATTCTATCTACGATACCATTCTTTGCTTAGAAGAATTGAAATTCCCAAGAGAGCCCTCACAAAGATTCTGGGCTTAAGTTGGCATGTTTATTTAATAAGGTTCTACAGAACTTTCTGCTCATATTGCATAAAACTCAACTTGATTATAAGTCGAGCGTAAACATGCTTATCTATAGACCTCAGTAATAAGTAGACCCCAAAATAGCTACCAAAAGATAACAAATAAAACAACTGATTTTTTTTTCAATCATAGTAACAGCCATCACCAGAAACTTCACCATGATTGTGATGATGAGAGTCATTTTGAAATTAAAATGAATGAACTAATCTGCTTGCTCAAGCAAATCACCTTAGAGAACGTCTCGTTACGGTAGGAAAGAGTGCGTGTGGACCGATGTGGATTTATTTAGGCACTTGCATTTGGTTCTAAGGAATTTCGATTTTCAGGCAAGAGAAATATTCTTTTAGAACGTTAAACACAGCAAAAATTTGATTCAGTCCAGTTTGGTAAATTCGCTATTACTGCGTTGACTTGACTGTTCTATAATAAATACGAAATGATTGAAGGCAATTCCTCCGCTCCGCAGTATGACTACAGCATTCTTCGTCCTCCTCAGGGCGTATTCAAAGTGAAACATTCACGTATGTCTTTCTACCTGATTAAAACTAAAATATAAAAAAAAAACAAAGATAATTACATCCAACGTGGCGAGGGGAAAAAAGCTGTTAGAAAAATCTTTTACAACGTTTCATGGACTCCGTATGAGAAGGCTAAACTAGCAGAAATGAATGAAGAGATACGAAAGCAGAATATTAAGTTGCCCGCTGAGTATGACTGGTTATGATTCTTGATCTAAACATCTATGACCTTTTTCAGCTGGAGTGAAAGCGAAACGGTACGGATGATATATAATCAAAGAGGAGACATTCCAAAATGCATAGAAGTAAAGCAGTCTAGTGTATTGACTTGAGTCTAAAATCATGATAGAGCTTAAAAACTTATGTCGAATTTCTGAATGACCCTAAATGGCATACACTGGACTCGACTATCTTGAAGTATTTGGTAAACAGCTTCGAACTAGGTCACATTAATAGTTTTTTTCCTCTTATCATAGCAAAATGGGTTTATTTACGTAATGGGAAAAGATAAGCAATATCGTCCAATTGTTGTGGTTAATGTGTCCAAAATCAATGTCAAAGGAGTACAATTGAAGTTAAAACACCAAAACTAACTTTTAATAAAGGAAGAAGGCGATAATATTATAAGAGCGCTCTGTTATGCATTAAGAGTGATCACAAAACATTGTTTCGTCCCTGGGCACGTTGAAAACTGGGTGATGCTTGTTGACGTCAACGGCGCGGGGTTACTCAACTTCCCAGTGAATGTAATTCATCTCTCTCTGTATGAGCTAGATCTGATCAACATAGGCGCTGGGAAAAATTATCTCAACTACCTCTTTGTATTTCTCCTCTTGTTTGGAGAAACTTTATATTATGAACCCATCTTTCGCACTAAACACGGCATGGAATATGATCAAAGGTACTCCAAAATCCATGGAATCTCAAATTAACCGGGGCTACCGTTTTCTTAGGAATGATTGATCCTGAAACCGCTGAGAAAATAATCTTTTTGCCCAAAAAGAATTTTAAAAAGCTTCAAGCAAATATTGATTCCAGTCAGATTGTCAAAACATATGGAGGAGCTCATGCAGACCTCACTTCTTTTTGGTAATTAATTCGCCGCGTTTTTTTGTATTAAAACAAAAAAAAAAATTTCCTCTAGGCCACCGATAAGGTTTACAACGGAACCACCGTATCAACTGGAGACAGAACAAAGAGCTGAGGGAGAAGAAGTTTGGGATGACAAGCCAGAGGAGAAGAAATTGGATGGAATGATGATCTCTAAAGAAGAGATTCGACTCAAGGAAGAAAGCAAAACCCGAGAAACCAGTTTGGCGTCCCTAAAATCAGACGAACCGAAACCTCGAGAGGAGCAAGCAGAATCTGAAAGCAGCCGAATTCATTTGGAAACTAAGCAAATTCAGCAACAGAAGGATCTTGCGGCTTTAGAGGCCCTAGATCTTCCTTCAGAGGAATATTGGAAGACTGAAGTGGCTCATATTGAGTGCTATGATCTGAGTAAAGAAATACATCAGCATATGCATTTTTTCCAAAGAGAAGAAATGAAATTGAGCCATTGGCTTGCAAATACAAATTGGCTCATTCAAGACAGTAATCCTGGGACCCAAGAAAGCTTAAATTAATCAGGTAGACACAACAAATTTTGTTGATATGATTTGGTATTGTTAATATTTATTGAGGCTATCCTCAAAAAATGAAGATAGATTTAGTTAGCTTTCTGTGAATATAAATTCTATGTCAATAAGGATTAGAATTTTGTGTCGAGAAATGCAGAACAAAAATTATGGTAGTTTCATACTTCGATTTTATGAATTGGATGTCAGAAAATTTTTGTATATACACAATCAAAAAAGATTGCTTCTATTTTCTAATTTACGATTAGACTTTTAGCTCGCTCGAAGAACTATCCTCATTGCAAAATCCTTCGTTCACATGTTTTGAAGTAAATTGCACCGATATAGATAGTTACACGAAAAATTGTCCACATCAACTTTTAGACACTAAACTATATAAAATAAAAAAATATAAGTCAGAAGAATTTAATTCACAAACGATCCACACTGGCTAGACATCCGTTGCATGCATCATCATGCAAAACTCTGAGAATGAAATCTTTCCATCATGATACAATTCCGTTTCTTCTGTCATAAGCTTGATTTCTTCACAAGAAACTTGCTTATGCGTTTTATTCATCACGATTCTCAGGTCTTCATGAGTGATGAAATTTGAGTTATCATTATCAAAGTGCTTGAATACAATCATTAACTTCTCTTTCGTGAGACAAGCACATGTGTCCATCGCAGCAGCAAGAAACTCGGTATATGTAATCACGCTCTTGCCTTGGATGTCTATCTCGTCGATCAACGTTCGAACTTCTTTCTTTGAGTGTTTGGACCCAGTCTCTCCCAATGCAGTCTGGAGATCCTTTAGCGTAATTTCACCTGTATTCCCTTTGTCATAGGATCTAAACACGTCACGGAGCTGCTTGATCTCCCCATTATCGAGGTAAGAAACGGCCACAATCAAGGCTTCCTTTCTAAAACGTTTGCTCAAAGCAAATGCTTTCAGATTTGAAGCGGTTTCACGTTTGATGTCAGCCGCGATTTTAGTTTTTGGGATATTTTTGAACCACGGATGCTTCAAAGCTTTCGTAGCATCATACCGCGCATTAGGATCCACGACTAAGAGCTTCGAGATTAAATCTTTGGCTTTGCTCGAAATTTTTCCCCAGTGGGGACCTTCAAAAGAAAGAGTCCCGCTGAGAATTTTAGAAAAAACGTCTGAGTTGGTTTGACCTTCAAAAGGCGGTGTGCCTCCTAGCATCAAGTAAAGCAACGCGCCTATACTCCAATAGTCGCATCTATAGTCGTACGACCCTTTGAGGACTTCTGGAGCCACATAGGACGGCGTTCCTACGATGCTTTGCAATTTTTCTGCTTCGTCTACTTTTCTGCTAAGGCTAAAATCAATCAGCTTGATCTCGGAGTCCGGACTCTGATCTGAAAAAACGATGTTTTCCGGCTTGAGGTCTCTGTGTACAATTCCATGCTCATGTAAATACTTGATTGCCGAGAAGAGCTTCTCAAAAATAAGTGCACATTCACTTTCTTCAAAACGTCCTTTGTCTATCAATTTTTCAAGGAGTTCTCCTCCACTGCAATATTCCATTACAATATGAAAGTCTTTCTCGTCTTCGTAGCAGTTATAAAACCGAACAATGTTCGGATGGTCTAATTCAGGAAGAATCCTGAGCTCTCTTTTGACAACGCAATTGTCTTTCCCAAGTTTTTCCTTGGAAAGCGACTTGACGGCGAATTTCTTATTACACTGAGGTTGGTTTTTTAATGTTGCGGTTCTAACGCTTCCAAAGCGTCCACTACCTATTTTATTCGAGTTCTTTAATTAACCGAGTGACGGGATGATGTTACCGATTATTTTAGGATCAAATGCGTAGACTTGACGTATATCCTCTGTGAGGATAAAGATTTGCTTTCTGCTGTCCAAAGCGGTGTCTCGAGTTTTTGTTCCATCTGATGTACAGCTGCTGTAGCTTTTGAGGCTCTTACCCCCAAACGCTGAGTTAAAGGTGAGCCTCGAGGCGATTTTAGAACCTTTAGGACTGAGTGAGTGGTTTCCATGCCCTTGTTTTGGGGTGCTGCAGGTGCTCGGCATGGGCGAGCTGAAACAAGTACCACCCATGATCGAAAGGAATTTGCGGTGTCAGTAAAAAAGTATTGCAGAGTTTTATTATTTTTTCTGAGGGAATAGCTCGGAAGAACCCTCGAATCCAAAAAACTGATTTTCCGATAAGGAGCTTGGATGAAAATAAATTAAGGCATTTTAAGGATAGGCTTCGGAGAATGGTTGTAGGAAAATTAAACTTTATAGAAGAAGTTTAATTACTTAACGATGAGCAGAATTTTAATACTTCGAATTTAAATTAACGAGTTTATTTCCAATGGCACAAGAGCAGTGAAAAGGCTTGAAGATCGTTAAGAAAATGGATCCAGCTGTGCTGATGATAGGAAAAATTGGATTTCAAGAATCTTTTTACTCATTTTAGTTTTTTGGAAAATCATGAACAAAACAAAGCAGAAAATAAAATTTTTTCGTCGAATTTAACGCAGAGAGAACTTGAAATGGCCTGTACTTTTATTCGTCCTTTTTTTTTTTTACAAAAAGCATTTTGATTTATACTTCAGGAGTCATCCATGAAAGAGATCAAATGTTGTGAGGTAGACACGTATTGGTGCTTACCATCAGCCAGTGCATCAATATATTACGTTGGCTGTTTATGTTGTTTTGCAGTTTCGTCCTTAAAATGAACTGCAGCATTTCTTTTTACCAGTTTTTCATAAAATGAGAAAATAAGCAGTTTCGGAAAATTTACGTAACATTAACTGATTAAATTACCAAGCAATGACTAATTTCAGTGAAATCTAAATGAGCATATGTGCATTAATTAACAATTTCAAACAATTCTCTGATAATATAGACAGAACCTCATCAAACCAGCAATACGTTTCCTTGTTTAATCTTTTGCAAGGACAAGGGATACCGGTTTTGGTTTCAATTCCCTGAGGAAAAAAAGAAAAAAAAAACGATAGTTCATCTATAACTGTAGTTATTTGGTGAGATTGATATTTTTGGAGAATGTCTCAATTTAGTAAAATCCTTTTTCCTTGCTAAACTGATGTGTTGTTGGTGCTTCAACTGCTGTAAGTGCATTGAAATAGGCAAATTTGATGAGTTTCCAAGGTAGTGAGGGTTTGGATACTTTGTTTGTTTCTGCCTTCTTTCCCAAGGAGAGTGATTGAAAACTCCTCCTTCATTGATTTGTGAGGGCATTCTTGTAAAATCTAACGACAATTGTGGATTTTGATAGCGATATGTCATGGAATTTTCACGAGCTTTATGTGAATTAATTATCCTGTCTGTCTTTGAATTGAATTCCTCATTTGGAACTTCAGAGTACGGATTTATTTGAGCATCATAATTTCTTTTTCCAATGAAGCGGTCTAATGGCTCTACACTTTTGCTATAAGCTCTCTGCGTTGATAGTGGTACTAAATTTCGTTTCAATATTTGGAATTTAGCAATACCTTCCTCGATATTTGATAGCTGCTGTACTTTTTGCTGAAATTTTCTCTGAAGAATATCATTTCTCTCATATTGCTTTAGAGACTCAACAGACTTGTTGATTTTCTCAATGATTCGAGCCGTATTATCCAAATCTTTAGTGATTTGATCCTTTAAAATTTTTTGCTGCTCAACTTTTCTTTTCCTAAGCCTATCTTCAATTGCCTTCTCTATAATAAGCTTTCCCAACGAAATTGCCAATCTATTTCCAATTTGCAGGCCATAAGTAGGTGTGTATATTGGGATTTGTAAGGATTGATATGGATATTGCCGCATTGGACTAAATTCCTGATTTCTACTATACGCTCTAATGTGACGATCGCTTCGACTGATTGGTAAGCGATGAGTAGATTGTCGTGTTTGTGGGAGCACTGGATCAATACGCTCGTCAGGACTAGATGATATTTGTCTTGAAATTGGCCTTCTCTTTTCTGATCTTGACCTTCCCTGATCGAGAAAATTAATTAGTTGATTGATATATCAACTGGTTTAATCTTATTACTGGAGTCTTAGACTGTGGTCGCTGTGGGATTAGTGGGTCTACAGGCTTACGCAGGGCATATTCCTATCCTGGTATGAAGTGACTTGAAAGGTTGCCAAATCTACTTGGTTTCGAAGAGTATCCTTGACAGTATTTAGTGCTTGTTCATAAACTATTCTTTCAGCGTGCTCAGCTTTTTCTAACTCTTCTTGCTCCTGAGTCGTAAGATTACAGTTTATAAAAGGAAGTTTCAATTGACTTCAGGAGATAAGCTCGGTAATTGCTCGGTTGAAGAAGTAGGTATCTTTTTCTCAGCAAGGGCTAGGGCCAGGTCAACGTCAAATGCCTCGGTGTCATCAGCATCACCGATAAAACCCAAATTTAATCCATGATTTTCGTACTGTTTCGCCTTGCCAGTAAAATCTTTCTAATTGGATGACCATGCGTTAGGTATAAATTTATACTGATGTACCTGAATGTCAGACAGCACTTTCTTCCCAAGGTTGCTTAATTTATTTGCAAATATTGTCTGATGGCTCGGCCCAAGATTCAGCATGATCTAAAATTTACGATTAAACACTCTTTCATAAATTTTATTTCATGAGTGTTCAGGTAGTAAGGCACTACAAGAAATCCTTTTATGTTGGGAGAGAACAAGACAGTATGTAATGTAATATGCTTCATTTTTTCAAGACTAGAATGTGCTATTATTGAAAAAAATATGATAGTTGCGCAGAAATAGTGATACTCAAATCTAATGTCGAAACCAACTAAATTTGCATCTGATCTGAAACTAAAGAGGTCGACTACTATAATGAAAACTGCAAATTGCTCAGATAATTGTAAGAAGCACACACATCCAGAGCATCCAGAGCAGCCTGTTGTTTAAGAAGAAGTTGTAATATCCAGTGACTCGTCTAATTCGCATAGATAATTGTCCCATGATGTCAAAAGAAATTAAAATGTCTAATTTTTCGAGGATAAAGAACCCCATAATCAAGAATAACCGTTTTTTAATTCAGCCCAATTTGTTTTGAAAGAAAAACGGAATCCTCTCAAGAAAGAAAAAGCCCCTTTACCAAACGTAGCATCAGCTTATTCTTAAAATTCATTTGAATAACGTTAAGATGATGTGAAATAAGGAATTTACACTCACAATTCAAGATGGTTTCTCATTACTATTCCCTTTTTTTTCGCATATCTATAGTCATTATCTTATATCATTCCGCGAAGCTACAGTGGAAAACTACCAAAATTCAAACGAAATCCTCACCAACAGAATTTTGGAAGTGTAGTTAGTTCCAGCTGAACGTTATAGAAATCCTGAACTCTTGGAATTTCTTCAGACCTCCATTGCTCTTGATCTTATATTTTTAGAATCTTTAGATTCTAACCGAGATTTTAAAAACAGAAAGACAATAAATGCAGAAGGATAAAAAAGAAAGGATTCAAATAAAGCACCAAAATAAGACCAAGAAGTTTCGCTGGGGAGAACACATCATGCCAGGAGAACTTGCTAGATGTTTCCTAACCTCATTTGACATTCGCGATAAAAACCTTAAGGGTTTACTCGACTCTCATGGTAAATTTGACTCACTTTAAACAACCAATATACCATTTACAAGGAAAACTGCATACCATTGAGTCGCTTGTAGAGAAGCCACGTTCGCTGAAGCACGAACCTTACATGCTCATCCTGGAAGATCTAAACAGAAATTATAGCACATCATCACATGAGAAAGATGCTGGATCGGGAGGTGATTCGGGTGTTGAGAATACTATAGTTGAGTATGGAGGATATAACAGCAATTATTATCATCACCAGCATCATCATCGCCGTTCTCCTATCCGCTCATCATTGATTCAAATTATCGATTTTGAAGAGTTCAAGCAGAGCGTGTTAGCCCATGGAAAAAATTTAGCGGTGGTCCTTTTTGTGAAAAGTAAACAGGAGTTTGAGCTCGAATTGGAAGCTTTTGAGGAAACGCTTTCCCAGTTTTTCGAGAGCAATGAGAATTGCTATTATTTTGTGACAAAAACTGGCGAACTTCCGTTGGATTCAAGCTTCGAAGATCTTCAAACTCCTGTAGTTGCGCTATTCCAGGGTTCGAAAATCGTGTTTATAGGCGATGGAGAAGCAAAATACGATTTGTTAAAATCTGCATTGACCAGAATGCGCCATCCTACTCAAAAAGCTGAGAAAAGCAACACTCTTGGCAGGAAAGCACTTCAAAAAAGAGGCTCAAGTCTCCAGGCATCCGGTTACAAGCTTTTGAACTATTTGCTTTCAGAATCAATAATAACAGGTATCATTTTTTATCATCCGGAAACAGTGCAAAACGGGTTTTTTTGTCTTAGAGAAAGAATATTATTTCATTAAATGCCTAGTCCTCGAAGGTAAAAGAGAGGTATTAGAGATCGTTGAAGACTACCAAAAGTATTTTTTGCGCTGATGAGAAAAGTGCTAATTAATTTCCCAGCTCAGGGAGATTGCAAGCGGTGTCTAGCAGCGTCAATGATCTACTTGTTAAAGCAGGGCTTCGCGCTCGACCATACAGTGGAGAAAGGCCTCAAAGCCCGGACAGCGGGATTTCAGGATCTGGCCAGCCTTATCGAGAAATGTCACAGTTTAATGGAAAAGAGGTGTCAAGACGAATGTCAGCTCGATCGAAAGATATCAGCATAAAACAAGAAAAATTTATACATGTAGGAAGCAGCCCCCATGAAGGAGAGTTTAATTATTATATTTGTGCATTAGATTGTTGCGGAATTGGAGGACGCTGAGTATCTTACGGAGCAGACTGCTGGGATAATCAAGAGCTTGATACTCGAAGAAAATTACGATGTTTATAAAACTTTACAGGACTATATCAACAATCAGTACGACAAACGGATTCTTGCGTAAATACTCTTAGTTGATGATATTTTTAAAGAGGTTTTGGGAAAAAGAAATAAATTAACTGTAGTGGCCGGGACTTTGAACACGGAAATGGAACGACCAATGTCGCCGATGCCGAGAAGGGATGAGTTGATCAGAATAGTCAATACTATTGTTAGACAAAGAATAAGAGACGAGAGCTCCATTAAATTCCTCAATGAATTAATTATGAGAGGCGATGAGATGGTTTACTCTGCTTTCGATGTCTTCGAAAGCGATCGCGATCAAAACGACTTGATTGATACGCTAGAGCGAATCCTCTCAAATTCTATGCAGAGGAGAGGTCGTTCCATGAATAAAACCGCTGCACTGCGGTCAGTATCGATGCCGAAAATGCTCAATAAAGCTAGCACTGAAAACAACCTCAGAAACTTGATTCAAATGCAATATTCTTCAGGTTCAAAAATGCAGAGGTCCATGTCACCAGCAACTGGTTTTTCGTATTTCCTCGAAGCCAGCAGGTACGTTTCAAATACTCTAATACATGAATTAATCACGATACCAGTCATAAGAAAGAAAAAGTAGCAAATCAATCAATGAATATTGCCGCTTTTGATAATCAGCCTAAATCAGAGGAGAAAGAACCTCAGCTTAAATCTGAGGAGAAAGCTCCTCAAAAAACAGAGGAAATACCGGCTGAAAAGCCTTTGGACGAGCAGGAACTTGCTCAGCTGAGAGCCACTCGGCAAAGAAGAAAACGATCAGAGGTTCTGAGGGACTCATTTCAGGATATAGTAATTTTTCTTTCGCGTTCATTGAACTCAAAGTTATAGATAAAATCGCTGAAAAGACATAAACTTGTGAAAGAATTCGAGTTCGAAGAGTACGGAATGCTCTTCCATCTAGCTGAAACAAAGCAAGATCTGATCATTGAAATTATATCCGACAATCAAACAGATGACAACCAACTTGATGTAATGTTCAGAAAAATCAGCTTTCTCAGCGATCTTTAGGCATGCATTCCTCCTTTAAGAGCTTTCGCGAAAAAAAGCTGGGATCAGTTCCTCAAATCGAACTTTTTCGAGTACGAAATCGAGAAAATAAATACGGCCAAAACAAAGCCTGATTCACCCGTTCATATGGCTCTGCAGTGTTTCAAATATGATAGAAATGTCTCGGACCTCCTAGCCGCGCTCAAAGATGCTATCCGCGAACTCGAATCTCCGCTAAAGAAAGTCCCTGACTCTGCTGTGTCGATAGATTCAAAGCAATCAATAAGAAAAAGAAGACCTGAAATAAAAGTCGAAATCACCGTAAAATTTGCTTCTTATTGCCAATTTGAGAACTCAATTCATAATTTGATAGCATCGATCAGGAGGATCTCCGATAATCATACAAACTGACGAGAAACCGAAAACCTCCCCTGAAAATCAGAAAGCTAACTCCCTAACGTTAGACCAGATAGATTCAGTTGAAAAAGAGAAACCAAAGGATGATGGGTCTTTGTTTAAAATGAACAGAATTGAAGGGAGTTTGCCCGCAGAAGAAAAAGGGACGACGACGCCAGAGCAAGTGATCACGGAGAAAGCAGCCGCAGAAGAACACTCACCAGGAGAGCTTAAAGCAGGCGAATCAAAGAAGAAGACAGAAGAAAGAATCTTGGAACAAGAAAAGAAAGCTGCTGAAGATGAAAAAAATAAAGCTGCGGAGCACAAAACAACCGAAAATGATAAGGAGAAGCAGCTTCAAAACCATCAAACCCCAGGAAAGAAATATCAGGACATATTGCCTGCAGCTGAAGCTGATCCTTTTAAGAGCTCTTTCAAGCTCAAACTTCATGGAGGTGCTGACGAAGATGTCACTGGCACTCCAACCGAACAGTCACAACAAGCGAACGCTGAAGAGGGAGCTCGCTACTCCGTTCTCATTCCTCCTAAATCGGATCTGAAGCCTCATGCTAGAGAAGTGTTAGACCATTTTCATGATGTAATGGGACAGAAGCGATTCCAGGTAAAAATGAATGTGCTGAGTATGACTCATGACAATTTTTGTCATTTTATAATTAATAGAGGCAATCATTCGATCAAATGATCTTGGAAGCAACTTACCTGACTGAGACACAAAAGAGCAAACTCGAATTCTTAATGGATCAGAACTACCGAGACTTATATGAAATAGTTTTTGAATATCAAAAGAATGGCCACACTCCATCTGTTGAGAAGCAAATTAGGTAAACATCAACGATTTGTCGATGAGCTGATAAGGTGTATTGAACATGTTGATATAGAGAGATGGCGGATATAGACCCGAACAGCGTTTCGATAGTCTCAAGCCCAACGCAGAAACGCAGACTTGCTACTTTTGAAACCTTCGAAATGATCTTACAAAAACTGAAGGTATCCATCTGAGCAAACTTGTAAGACAGCTATTAACCCTTACTCTTCATGCTAGGATGAGAAGCTCATTTCAGAAAAGATGTTTAATACATTTATTTATCTATTCCTGGAGGAAGAAGTTAGCGTTTTGGCTTGTTTCGAAGTTTTCCTCTATAATGGAGACCAAACCGAATTTATTGATACGCTTTTCCTGATCGAAAAGGTTCATTTCTTCAGGAACCAGATGGTAAGTTCATCATTTTCCAGCGAAATAAACTCATCTACGCAAAACAACTAGAATCAAATGGAGATTCTGAACGAATTCAATGATATCGTCCAAGACCAGCTCAAAATCATATATTCACTGAGAAAATATTTGCCCCTCCAAACTCGCATTATCCTCGAAAAAGTCTATCATCTCCTTTCGCCCTTCCCTTTATCTCATTCCTACTCCAACAGATAATCACAATCGGGAGCACCACTGTTGCTGACCTCTACAAAGAATTCAGGAAAGGAAACCTCACAAAGACGAATTTTATTCATAAATTAATAGAATATGCCGAAAGCAAGGAAGCGAGTAACTTATATAGACAACTGAGCATAGAAAACTCATTATGTTCCTTTACTGCCCATAGTCATTAATCAGTACGAGCGAGGGGTATTGGAGAATAAGATAAGCGGCGAAAAAGATGTGACAACCAAACGAAAAGAGTTCTTCCAGAATTTCCAGAACAGCAGGCTAGTAGCTGGATTGCCACGTTTAGACTATGTCTATCAGGTACATGGTTCGCTGTTAATGCATTGATTATAGTGCTTTTTTGATAGATGATTGATGATGGAAACAGGATTATCTCGAGTGTGTTTGAGGTTTGGGAATATACGAGAGACACTCAGGATTTCATCGAAAATATGACATTGTTTCATAAAATTAAGCAAAGAAGTAAGCTGTTTTGCTGTTATTATGAGTGCTAAACCCACCAAGAAACGATTATAGAAGAAATCATCGGAAAGCAAGCGGAACTAGGTCTCACGGAAATCGATGTAAACTTTTAATTGAAGTGATAGCTGAGTTTCTTCTTGCATTATTAGATCGAAAAGATGAAAACAATTATGACCCAGCCAAAGAATATCATTGAGACAGCCTATCAAGTATATTTAAAGACACAGGACGATGAAGACTATTGGCATACAATTAAACTGATTGCCGAGAATTTCGCTAAAGAAGAATGAGAGGAATCGAGGAAAGCTGCTCCTAAGCGAGAGACAATATCAATATTGATCTACATAATTTAAACCGAAAAATTAAATGTGATTAATCCAATTCTCCTAAATGTTTGAAAAAGCGAATTGTTAGCCTTAGCGACTTTTCAATCCTTCCTGTGAAACCACAAATTATAATAACAAACAAAAATTTAACCAATATATTGCTTTTCTCTTGCGATTTTTGTCTTTTTTTAATAAAGATCAATCGAAGATAAAGTTAATTCATGACTTAATGAATTGTATTGTAACTGTGTCTGGCTCATATTTCATGTTTCAACTATTAAAGAAGAATGCGAAGAGTCCAGAAAAGTTTTTCACTCATGAGGGGGTTAGTTGTTTTACTACCGAGTCAGTAATTATTTTAATACATTGAGAATTAGCAATTTTAACATTCTTATCGCTGCAATTATTTTAATAAACTCATAGGAAAATGTTTCAACCTCTCAAATTTGGAGTGCCCGGCAACACCCAAAAGGACTCCCTAGATTTTTTCAAAGAGCGATACAACCAGCCTAGCGATTATTCGATTCCTAACTACCTACCTCGCAATTCTCCCACTCAGCTAACCGACAGACTCAATGGAAATTCTCCATACCAGCCACGAGGAACCAAGGAAAGCTATGCTCAAGATCTCGACGAGCAAATCAGAGAGCAAACCATGAGGAGAAGAAATCAAGAAGCAAACCGAAGAAGAGAGGAGGCGTACCTTCTGAGACAAAGCTTTGATAACTATCCTTTCGGTAGAGAAGACGCCCATCCTTATAATTCCAGGAGAGGGGCCGGTTTTCAGAGACTTTATGGCTCGCCTCAACCTCAACAAAAACCTCCCGCTTTCTCTCCACAGCCGAACAGCAATTTTCCTCTTATTGGTGGTGATATCAGCACGAAAAACTATGAGCGGCCACAGAATATCTTTGTGCAGCCGAATAACAGTCTCGATAGCCCTTTTAAAAAGCTGTTGAATAAACCTTATTCTATGGCACAACAAGATTCACACGAAAGCGGCGGAAATTACATTTTTGCCACGAAACTGTCGGATGGTGAAAAAATGCAAGATCGGAGGGTAAAATTGAAAGAAGATTGGATCAAAGAGCTTAACGAGCAACGAGCGCAGCTAGCGAGGAAAAAGGAAGAAGAGAGAAGGAAGCAATTGGAAGAAGAGCAGCTATATGAAGAAAAACTAAAAGCCCAGCTTGCGGAAATAAACCGAGCGATGGCCCTAGAACAAGAAAAGGAGCAAGCGAAACAAATTCGGTTGTTCCCTCCTTCCAACAATAGCGGCAGCGATGCCCCCAATGCAAACGCTCAATCACTTGAACTTCCAGTCAAGAAAGAGATTTTCGAAGATAACCCTGTGAAAAGTCAAGAAATCCAGTCGTTTGACCCTACGGAGGTGATGAAATACGAACCAAGCGCCGTAAAGAAAGTCGGGTCTCCGAGCCACTTCAGACCACCCGCCAACACCTCTGCACCAAAACCAGAAATAGAAGCTGAGAAGCTTAGCGAAGAGACTCTCCACCTCCATAATAAAGTAGAAATGATGAAAGAAGAAATCCTGAGAGGAAAGAAGATGTTTTCAATTCAAATGAAGTACTTAAACGACAAATTTAATTTGAACTCGGAAACATCAAAGAACAACGGAGGAAAGCCAACCGATTTGCAACTCTATGATGGGAAAACAGGCACTGTCGCTGAAAGTGGAGTTTATTTGTACGAAATGAAGCAAAATGTCAATACGAAGTTTGTGCTGGATGCTCCTAGCTATCTGAACAATAGCCAAAGGAGGAATAAGACAGTTGAGAATAGGGGAATCGGCTCAGAGTTTGATAGTGGATTGGATAATCAGTATAGAGGGGGATTCGATGCTGGAGATAAAGGGATGCAGACGATTGAGCTAGAGGCGTTGAGCAAAGAAATAGAAAAATATTCGGCGTTGTTGAATAAGAAGTATCCGTCGAAATCAAGGTCGTATCATATAGAGGAGAAAGAATATGTAGAGCCAGAGCCAGCTCAGGAAAAAGAATTGCCAGGACAATCGATCCAGGTTGAGAGCAATCATGATATGGATGGAGAGAATAATCAGCAAAATAATCCAGAAACTTATGATTATTATCAAAAGCTTGAAGAAATCCTGAAAGATTTCCGCAACTAAATATTATTCCTCGATTTGAAATGAGTCATTGAGTTTTTTGTTAAGTTTCGAGTCTGTTTTGTAAAATCTATCTATTGAAAGTGTTTTATAAATTATTCTTAAGAGTAGGGTAATGTACTGAAAGTATTAACGGTCTGTTTTAACATTTTATGAGACTCTAAAATAAACTGCCATTTGGTTTTTGATATCGAATTTGCGAGTAATAAGCAGATACTAATTTGAAAGATAACTTTTCATTTTAACATATGTTTTATTTAGATCGTGTGGTTTACATTGTCGTCGATTAGTTTGTTGTATTATCCCAAACGAAACATCGCTGCAGAGTTTATTTCTCTAACAAAGTTTGTATTGTAGACAAAAGCTCTCCAATAACTGGAAAAAGAATTATTCTTTCTTTACCACAATGCACAGTATTCTGCTCAGAAGAAATTTATCATTATAACCCAAAATTGGATCCAAAGTAAATGCACCCTGTTGAAGGAATTCATATAGTATTGATAAAATCTCAAACCTAAACACACATGGACACTGTTTGAAATAACTAATAGCACCTAATTGACTCTCTCACTTGATTATCTTTTGCTCGAGAATAAGAATCCTTGCGAAATCGGCTTGTCTTGCAGTCTCTTCGATGGTCCTAAATCCTCTATCTCACCCATCTGCCAATTATTTCCCATCAACCCGTATTGCTGTGTACTGAATCTCAAGTTTGGATATGTGGTGATATCTTGCTGGTTTGGATTCGTACTCATCAAGCCCATGCTATTATGATAGATACTTCCCAACACATTATTCCCAATTATCGTCCCTCCTGATACACTTCCACCTCCCAACGCTGATTGATTGAAGTACGCCGTGCTTATTTGCTGTCTTGGCACTAAATTATCAATGTCGCGTTAATAACAAGATACTCAAAGGTTTATTACTTGTTTCAATGATTCCGAAATTTTGTGTCATTGGCTGTGTCATTGGCTGTGTCTGCTGCTGCAACTGTTGTTGCTGAAGTTGCTGTTGTAGCTGTTGCTGCTGTTGTAATTGCTGATGTTGCTGCAACTGTTGCTGCTGCTGTTGTTGCTGTTGTTGCTGCTGGAATAGATTCAATCTTATTTGGTTCGGGTCCGACATTGACGGATATTGTGGGATATTTGTAAATTTGCTTTGGATTTGACCGTTTTGTGTATTAGGAGTAAAAATTTGCGTCGAATAGGTCGGGGTAATGTTTCGATTCACAGGCAGCTGCGAATTCATATTAGGGACGTTGTTCTCTACGACCATCGTCGGCTGATTATAGTTGAGCTGGGAAGTAGGCGCTTTCTCCTTAGGTTCAAGCGTCAGTGAGGCTGGTGCGATGTAAAGCTGATGCATTCCGTTTGTATGGTAAGGGTTTTTGAAATTAGAATCCAATTTTTCTTTCATAGTCAATTTTAGGTAGCTCAACATGAAGTACGGATGCTGGTAATTCGCACTTGAAAAATAACTGTTAGGAGCTTACATACCAAATTCCTTACTCTGTGGGGGGAGTGTAGTTTTGCGATAAGCAGATGTTCTTTCGGTGTTTTGAGGCTTCATGCTTGCTGTTAAGGGCTAATGCTTTATCGTAGTACTCAATTGCTTCTTTTTTATTTCCCAGGATCTCGTATGTTATTCCTGTGTTATAGTAGTTCTCTAAATTGTTCTGATTCAGTTTTATCCCTTGATTAAAAATATCAAGTGCTTGTTTGTACTACATTAGGGTTGTCAGAATCGGTCGGCTCAGTTGCAAATTTACCTGTTTAAGCTCTGCGAACCAAATTCCAAAGGAAGTCCAATAGAAAGAGATAACTGGATTGATGCTCAAACATTTTTGGAAATTCTCAAATGCTGCAGTGTAATTCTTCAATCGCAGGTGACAACGACCGATCATATAATGTAGTTCAGCTTCCTCCTCTGTGTGGATTTTCTCAGCTTTCTCGAGGTAGGTTAACGCCTCTTTCTATAGATAGTAAATTTTGGGTTAGCTAGTCGAAGTGGAAACTGATTTACAATTTCATCTTGGAAAAAGTGGAGCCAGCCCACGAACTGAAGAGTGATAGGGTTCTTAGGGTCCATACTCAATGCATGCTCGTAAAATCTCATGGCTTCCTTATACTATAGACAGTTTCAAGATGAAATATCAGGTGTGGAACGGGAGTTATTACTCTTTTTCTGTCTTCGAAGCATCGGCCGATCGAGCTCACAATTTCGATGATCTTGTTTGTCGAAAAAGCTCCAGTCAAAATAGCACTGCTCATGATCTGGAAACGAAGATTATTTGGATTATGTGATAGCAAAATTGCCTACCTTGGCTGCCTCATCGTAATGGTTTCTTGCTTTGAGAATATATCCAAGGAAATACATCATCTCGCCTTTAATATCAATCGTCAGACCAATTCTTATGCCATTTCTGAATGCTTCTTCGGCTTCGTCATATTTATCAAGCTGCACATTTTAAACGCATGAGTTTTGGGAATACTCTTTTAATGATGTAGTTACTTTCTGGCATACAAGTCCCTTGCCATACCAAAGCTGCTCTTCAAATTTACCGGACTCCTCGTTCATTTCTGAGGAATTCGAATCGTGATTTGAACGGAACAACACGAGCGCTTTTGTATAAGCTTCGTAAGCTTCCAAATAGTCATTGTTCATTGAAGAGCAGTAAGCCAGTGCAGCCCACGCCTCACAATACTTCGGGTTGATCTTGATAATCTTCTTGTATTGCCGAATCGCCTAAAGACTCATTAACAAGCATATTGGAGAGACAATTACTTGATCGAAGTCATTTTTCGAAGCGCTTTTCTCTGCGAGATCAAACAAAGTGTCCAGATAGTTATTTTCCTTCTTACTTTCACTCGTAGGCTCTCTTCTATGCTCCTGAGTACGATTTGCAGCCCTTTTGAAAGTTATTGCAAAGCTTTCAAATGACTCTTTACGCTAGGATCGCCTTCTGAGCAATCAACCAATTTGGAGGCCGCAACTTTGTCTGAGTGCTCGGCGACTCTTCAAGATTCGTCTGACCGCCTGGAAACACTAAGGGGAATTCTTTCTGTAGGATAGTTTACCTTCAGGGACCATGTCTTTGGATGAATCTCTGGATTTCATATTCGCAGAAGCTAGTCAAATAAGTTGTCGTTAGTGTCTAGGATGATAGACTTTACATCCTCTGGCTTCTCTAGCTTCACTGCTGTAAGCGTTTTCTTGCTTCGTAGTTGGCTTGTCCATGATAATTTTTTTTTGGTTTCGAATTAGATGCTTGTACCTCAGTTATTCTAATAAATTATTCCAGTAAATAAATGAGTGATTAATTACCATAGATTGCGAAATTTCTACGCCTATTCTCTTTAACAAATTGATTGAAAAACTACTGAATTAATAGGACATGAATTTCTTCGTGAACGTAGTTTGATTACGTATGGATGGCTAAATCACAAATGACAGAGCCTTTCTGCTGAGGGAGATCTGTATTAGGTCCTCTCTGGATTAGATGTAACGTTATTGACTTTTGTTGTTGAGTATTATATAATATTTGATTCTCGCTGAGATATTGAGAAATGTCTGATCAAACGGTTCCAATTTTTATTCTTCTTCTTATGTACCGATTCAATATCGCGAGAAAAAACGCTTTGTTAGGGTTAATTGCTGGATTCTGCTCGGAATTTTCAATTATAGTTTAAAATCACAGCTAATCCAACAATATATTGATTATTTTCTGAAAACGTCTCAGAGCGTCCGTAGTTTAGAGTGAATCGACTTCGAGATGAACCGTACTCATTAACTCGTTGCCATTTTGGAAGGAAATAGCTACTTTTCCACCTCAGAATAAATGCATCGAGGTTCAGCCGCTATTTCTCTTCGTCCGTATTATGGGTTTAATTCATGGACATTGGATACGTTGCACATCGAGTAGCCCATGAAACGAGAGAGATCTTACCATTTAGAGCTAGTATAATGTAAAAAATTAAGCTATTTCAACAAAAGAACTTCCAAAAAATCAATTCATTGAATGTGTAACCATGCTTTGGTAGGTATCTGTTTTTCAGATTCTTGCTCTACATTAATTCTCCTCCTCTTTATGAAAAACAAGAAAGATAATTTTCTCTTTTCAAAATATGCATTTTGTTGCAATGATGCATCGATAACTCTGAAGGAAAAAAAAAACCTGCATAGCGAATTATCGATGATCAAGCTCATCATATTGACCAAGTGAGTAGATTCAACTTTTTGATGAAATTAAAATTCCTTAGCAATTTCTCATAGAATTTCTAATTTACCGCATTGAGAATTCCAACCAGCCTCCTTCAATTTTTCTCTTCTTCTTTCAATGTAATTACTGAAGAATTGCTTTTTCCGAAAAATATCTTCATTATATATATGAGAATTCTGACGATTCGATCGCATGTTCTGCTTAAAATTAATGGAGTCATTCAAAATTAAATCCTAACTCACGAGTTAAATTTCCAAATTAGATCATCAAAGAAAAACAATGATCGCTCTCGAAAAGCACGGCTCAGTCGGCTATTCCCTTTACGATTTCAAGATGATCGAGAATAAGACTTATCTCATCCGCTCCTTACGGAAGGAAGACCTCAAAATATTGACCAAAAGAATGGCATATCATCGCCTAACCTCACATCCACAAGTTTCCATCATTAAAGACCTCTCTCTTGAACGACTCGAAGGCTTCTTTTACGACCGCTTCTCTTCAATAGTCTCTCAGGACCTCTCGATCTGTGTTGTCGATCCAGACACCCGCAGAACAGTAGCAGCTTTAATTGTAAAGGACGCTGCTGTCGCATCAGATTTCGATGAATCAAAATGGCCTGAATTCAAATATTTCTTGGAGGCTGACGAGGCAGTGAAGATGAAATTTCCGAAGTTATTCAAGCCAAAAATTTGTGGAGTTTCAGCGAATTTAGTATGTTTCTGGACCGATCCAGAATATAACCAGACATGTGTGCCCGTCACGATAGCGCTTGCGTTAATGATGCATCCAAAGATATTGACGTTTAGATATGTGGCGAGCATTTTTGTAGTTCCGAACATGGACCCATTGACGAAGATATTACCAAATTCGGAAATAATTGACAGAATTCATTTTAAAGATTTGAAGGATCGTGATGATAATTATTTCTATAGAGATTCGATGAAAAAATTTGAGGAGAAGGGATATGATCCTGAAAAGTTAGAGTTCTCGGTGTTCGTTCTGAACAATATCACTCCAAGGCTTTAAGCTTCGTGAAAAAATTTATTTAATGATTATTTCGTCATTCAATAACTTCAAAATTGGGTTTATTATGTATGAGAGGCCGGCAAAAAGCCGCTGATGAACTATTGCTTTATAAGAATTATAACTTATGATAAAACGCTAACAAAATTTCTCAGGTAAAATTTGTAATCGTTGCGCAATTTATATAAGTGACGGTTGATGAAATTATTGAAGACAAAGTGATTACTTTAAAATTTCGCTCAACTGTGATTACGTCCTCTCACAGAATATAACAGGTCCATATTATTAGAAGGACAAAAAAAATTCTGCATATGAAAGCAAAGCTTTAACTGAGAATATTTCGATTATTGCATTAGATACAAGTAAATTACTTCCAGACAATTCAGTATTCCTCTCTCGCATTTATAATGACAATGATAGCATTAATTTAAGGTCAGGTAAATTGTCACACAGAATTTGCGCTATTTCGGAGCTTCTATTAGTAGTTCAGAGGCAATGTGTGGATAATTATTTACCGTTTTGGGTCAATCTTATCAACTTGATGGACATATCAACAGCTGCTGTAAGTATCATTCTTCCATCGCTCGAAGTTGCTGTTCTGGAGAAAAGGAGCTGAAAGAAAGGAGGTTTGAATGAAACCACTATATTTATTCCATGAATACCATGATGAAGTGATCGAAAATCATAAACTAGCTGCCTCAGAAAGCAGTCATAAACATAAAGCGTGCCGTCATATCCAGCCATGAGTATAAATCTGCTATCTGGAGAAAACTGGATGTTCAATACCGATGCTGATTAACAAACACATAAAAAAATTATAGATTTCAATGTTTACATCCGTGCAAATTTTCTGCCGTCCTCCAATGTGTCATGGTCTCAGTATTAAACAGTATAATGGTGCTTTCAGGTGGACCGTATGCTAAAAACTTCTCATTCGGAGAGAAAGACAGTGAAGGAACCGACTCTGATTAGTTGAAAGACAATAAAACAGAGCACAGTTTGCTATTACTGTTGGTGGGCTGCTGAAGTGCTTTTTCGCGCTCTCCAGAAACTAGATCGATCAGTTGAATAGTTGAATCGGTAGATCCTGATGCTATAAGGTTTCTAGTCGGCGCCAAGGCTAAAGCTTCAATCGTTTCTAAATTCAAATCTTAAATCTGAGGACGACGTTCAATTTACTCGAATGCACATTTTCGAATATACGAGTTTTGACTCTCTTTCGAATATCGTACTCGACAATAGAGCAGTCCTCTGAGCAAGAGTAAAGGACGAGCTTTTCATTGTTCAAAACAATTTTTCGAATTGATTCTGACATAAAAGGAATAAATGCATCCCCTGACTTAGTATAGTGATACTTGAATGGTGCATTTTGCTTTTAAATATTGGTTTCAAAGTCTTGAGATTTATGATGCAGATCGAATTGTCCCACGACCCGGTGATTAGTAACGGGATTTTTTCTCCAATGCACATACAGTATAAAAACCCTAAGGAGAGCTGATAATCAAGGGATACAATAATAATGGGAATTACCTTCATGAAGATCATGTAATTTCCGGATGAGCCGCTGAGTTTTGACCGAGAACAGAGAGAGTAATCCAGTATAATCACCAAATAATGCTAATTTATTGTCAGTGGAAAATCCGCAGCAAACGGGTTTGAAAATTGAATTGCTGCTGTCTCCAGATTTGATAGAAATGATATCCGATTTCAAAAAAGAGCGACAGCTCCAAGCATTAGGCTCGGTTTGCTTCATATTATTTTTATTCCAAATAAAATTTAGTAAGAACAAACCTTCTTATCTCAAATTCGTAAACTCACCGTCATACATATATATATGTGAGCCTCGCAACAGCTATAAGACAAGAAAACAGTTTCTTAGTTGGTTTAATACATAGCCGATCAAAGTTTTCACATTACGACAAAGTTACATAGAAGTGCGATTATAAATATATCTTATAAAGTTATGTTACAACTGGAAAATCGAATGACTAGATTAAAGCGGTCTCAGCATAGCTCTATAAACTGCGTTCTTGAGTAATGGATCCTTCATCGCCATCTCCAGTGCTCTCTTCTGTTTCGGATTTGACTTCCACTTCTGTACTTCAGAAGCAGTAGCCTGCCAAACTTTTTCAGTGAGAACGAGAAGAGTCTCGCTCCAGTTGAAAAATATTTTTTTCAATCCTGCCCAACTTTGTGCAATGCTCAATAAACGCGAAAAATCAGAATGTTATATTACTCTAATTCGCTTCTCATCCTTTCTCTGATCTCATCTTTAGTATACAAGCCAATAATAATATCTTCTTCGTCCAATTGGTTAGGTGTGAAGCCTAGTGAGCCGTTAGGTTTATATCTACATCGGCCAAAGGGGAGCAAATTACCTGTTAGAACCAATGGGCCGGATGGGACTGTAAATAAGGCGTTCTTCTCGTTTTCTTCGAGGAAAATATGATCGAGTTTCTCGTGGAAAAGGTCCATGACTGAGTGATATATGATTGATGAGATAAATTTCATATTTCTGCGCAAAATAGGTATTAGGAAAGTTATTTCTCCTGGATTATTACTCGTAAAGGTAGGGATGGACGTCTTCAGGTTGCTTAAACACATTAGAGAACGCTTGCTCTGGTTTTAAGAGCATTTTGGCAATAACGATTCGTAAAAACACGGTCATTGTGAGCACCATTTGAGCCTGGAGTCGTCCAACTTTACCATTTATTCTAACAATTGCTGTTGAGTTTCTGCAATCAAAGGAAGGTATTACAAGAGCTTTCCGTATTTGGGGCTGAAAAAGAGTCTACGCATCTCAAATAACGATAAGAGTCTGTTCGGAGGTAAAACTTTGTTAGAACAGCAGTTTGCTTTTGAAACGATCATGTTAAGAAAAGCTAACCAATTGTGGGCTGTTGTTACCAAAGTAGAGAACAATAGCTTCCGGCATTCCTTTTACATTCGGTTTGGTAGGTGAGCTGTTTTGTTGTACTTGGTCTGGATCCTCTAGATTGCTCGTCGCAGTTGCTGTTCTGTCGACGATTTCTTTGGTTATTTTTACAATTTCATCCTAAAATTGCGCGTTTGATTTATATTAGCTCTGATAAATCTCTTACTTCGATGATAATCCTTGTGCGCTCTATTTGCTCTGGCTTTACACCTGGCTGGAGCGCAGCCTGATAAATTAACTGCTTGTCGTCTCTCCACTGCAATGCAAAGTTTAAAAAATGAAGAATTAATTAGGTGTTACCTCAATCATATTAGCTTCTAAAGACGGAGTAAAATGATTGATCAGCATCTATTTTGTTGTTTGAACAAATTAATAAGACTTTCTTGATAGGCTCCTTACAGTTTCCATTTTGCCTCTTAATACTTCGACTCCTCCTTGTATCTCTCTAAGCTTTCGAGTAATTTCAGTCATAGCGTAATTATCAAGCAATAGTGGATAAAGCATTGCCCATAAATACCTCCTTATTCTTCTCCTTGGATGCCTATTTTCATTGATTACTTTATCGCCCATTTTCCAGAAGGAACAAATTTACGTTCTCTTGGTGATAACAGGATGATAAAGATTATTTCTAATATTGCCCGAGGTCAAAACATGATTATTCGAATTTCGCAGCATCTCATTATATAACAGATTCTGCAATAGTTGATTCTGCTGAATCAGAAGCTGCTCTCTGAGGTTCTGTACACCGTTGACCGAATAACTCTGCTTGCCTCGTCCTGGTCTTACTCCGGGCCCATTAATCGGCTCGAGTCGCTGATATCGATGCGATACTTTCACATCAGGATCCCATCCTCTTTCCAGTTCCCGTAGCTTACGATGTTCCAGATTTTTTGGCCTCATCTCTGCATATAAAGCATCTCTTTCCCTATACTCCTGCAGCTTATCACTAATTTCTTGTAGGAGTTTCGCTTGACTGTATCTCTCAGATAGCGATTTCCCTGGAAGTTGTTGAGTTAAATCGCTGCTCAATCGCGTTTCCCCATTTATTAGAGGAAAGCGGCCATTCGTTTTCCATTTATTTGAAACCATGTCAAGGAAATAGTTCGGAGCCTGAGGACGACGATCGGGAGACTTGCTTTGATGCTGCAGAAAACTCATATGGACTTTTGGATGCCGGCGCTTCGTTTTAATCGCTTTGTCATAATCGTCAAGCATATATAGCAACTCGTCATAATCTCGCGGCTGAAGTCCATTTAGATCGAACATACGCTCGCTATCAACAAACGATTGGTCTGAATCATCTCCCTAAAAGCCCTTGAGAAACACCAAGGAATGTATTGAGTACCTGCCGGAAATCTTTGAAAACGTTTGAGAGCCTTTCTTGAACTTTTTGTTTGGTGCTAAAAGGATCATCTTTTTGAAATCTGTCTGTGTGAGCATCACGCCCGTTAACCATATCAGGTTTTAATCCAACCATTGGAGAAGGGGTTCGTAGATGTCTGCCAGGCCGGTTTTTATACAAAAAATAATCTTTTTCTGCGGATTGACGCACAGGAGTTGGGGTTGCATGCCTTAAGTTAATGTTATTTGAGCCTATAGGTGAAGTGGATCTGGTCTCATTTGTATTTTTCCTGGAATCTAGGGTTTGATTAGAGTCGAATGAAAAAGGGCGCTTGTTGATACCTCGTACATCGGAATTTTGCTAAAATTACAAAGGAAAAAAGATGAGAAAGGAAGCTTAGCAGATGATTACCTTCACGTAACGGTCATAGCGAGGCGTCTCCATTGGTTCTCGTAGCATCCCTTGGTTAACTTTTCCGTTCATGTGGCTTTCTTGCTGGGTTCAGGTCGCTAATGGTTAGCTTAAGAACTTATGCTAAATTTATTTAATTAATTAAACAACATGAGTAATTCGAAACTCCAAGTTCAAGCGAACTCCAAGAGAAGTGAACGCTGCATTTTCGCTTGATCAAACTCGCACAAAGCTTCAAGTCATTCGTTCTTGAAGGCTGGAATACTGATGGAACTGTACCTAGTGTCCCTATATCAATAGGCGTTCTATTTGAATTCGAGTAGAAAATTTTTTATATTAAAAATAATTGAACCGGTTAATTTAGAGAGAAACCCAGTAATTATCGAGCCGCATGCGATGAAAAAAATTATAGCAGTATCTCATGACATATATCATAGCTACCCTCTCAGGAATATCAATTAGTTAAAGGTATACAGATCCGAAATGTTTCATCGTACAAAAGCTTTATTTCATACAATTGCTAGGCATATCTTAACGAGTGTAATAAATAAATTAATTGCATTGATGGTAGCTCCTGTAAAGTTCGAAAAAGCTGTACTACCTCCTCTCGACTATGATTTTCATGAGTTGGAGCCAGTGTTAAGCCGAGAGATAATCGAAGTTCACTATAAAAAGCATCACCAAACCTACATTAACAACTACAACGACTCCATAGAAAAATTCACGAAGGCCTTAGAAAATGGAAATGTAAAGGAGGCCACTCAACTTTGCAGTGCAATCAAATTCAATGGTGGCAGTCATATTAATCATTCCATTTATTGGAAGAACCTTGCACCTGTGAGTAAAGGAGGTGGCAAGTTTCCTTCGAAAGAGTCTCCTCTTACGACGGCTGTAGAGGCAAAATTTGGATCTTATGAAGGTCTGATTGAAAAATTCAATGCAATAGCTGCTTCGATTCAGGTATTTCTAAAGATTATTCAAAATTCTGACCTCGGATAGGGTTCAGGATGGGGTTGGCTAGGCTATGATACGACAACGAAGAGCCTTGTTTTGGCCGATACGCCTAATCAAGACCCGCTTACGTCTCAGATACCTATCTTAAGTAAATATTCTCTTTGGGAACTGAGTTAAATATTTCGCACAGCTATTGATATGTGGGAGCACGCATGGTACTTACAGTACAAAAATGTAAAGGCGGATTATCTGAAGGGGATCTGGAAGGTTGTTAATTGGCAAGAAGCTGAAAGGCGATATTTGAAGGCTGCAAATCTTGGAACACCCGGAGTAGGAACTTCGATTGAAACTAAGAAAGAGAGAACTGGATGTGAGTGCAAGATCATGTAGGAAGTGAGTTATAAGTTTAATTCAGACTTGCATATCCCTTGTAACACAACAACAGCAACAAAATTGCCTTAAGGTGGAAAAATATCCAAAATTAACCATCTTTGTTTCAAATTCCATATTCGAAGGGGTGACTCCTGCTACAATTCGAATTAAAACAACAACTTAAAAATCTGATCTGTATAACCTTGTCCGAAGTATGGTTTGATTAGGAGTGAGTTGTAAGCAAGTGAGAGCACCAATTTGTTAGACGTGATTATTCTGTTCCGTAGTATTTGCAGTGAAATAATAATGGCGCTAAATAACACTAACTAATTAATCTGGAGATGAAGAAGAAATTATTAAGTGATTACAAATTATTTCAAGCAACATTTCATAACTTCTTGTGAAATTACCCTTAACCATGGCTCCTTAATGAACCCTATCTAGTTGTTGAGTCTAAAACATTTTCCTTCTTCAGAAAATTTTTTTCAACCTACTCCAACTTCTGATTGATGCTCGGACTTTTCCTGCTCCCTGAAGGCGCTGGTGATGCATTATTCAGAGATCGTTAAACTATTAGATTTTCCTATCTAGAATTTTTCAACTCTTTGGAACATTCCTCGGAAGTAACTTGATAGAAATAATTGCAATCACTTTATTTTTACTTCGACTTTAGTCAAATGATATCGGTTTGAAGCTCACATGGGATGAAATTTTGTTTAAAATCTAAAGGATTTCGACGCTCAATATTCTCTCAATGCAATAAATTTAGAGCAATATAATAAGACTCGCTCATATCATATAAATTTGTTATTTAATTTAGTTTTTTTTATTAAGGAGATCTCCATTCAACATGCAAAAAAAGGATCCAACCTCTAAAACTATCACTACTACTACTCCTACGAGCTGCCAAGTAACGCCCGCTGCCTCGGTCAATGTAGAAGAGAGAAAAGCGAATCTCTCGAGCGGCCTTCAAAGCGGCTTCAACCCAGAAAACTCCTTAACGCAGTTACTACCTCTCCCTCTGATACAAGATTCATCAATTTCACTCCTTCAAAATATGATTCCTCAGCTTGCTTTGAATTCTACGAGAGATCAACCGATCAATTGTGACGGATTCCTACAATATACTAGGGACTCTTTCCAAAGAGGTACTGAAATCCCTCTTCTCAAACTATTTGATTCCTTTCTGCTAACAGCCGATATTGAACTCGTCGAGTTGAGCTTCATCACCAAGATGCTAAACTCTTACGTAATTTATTTTGAAAAAAAAAGTATCGTGAGTTTAACTTATTCATGAAGATTGGCTTGGTTTCACAAGAGAACCTCCAACTTGCTCACAAACTTAGCACTCTAGACAAAGCTCCTCTAAACGATCAGAGTATTCCAAAAATTCAAACAGAGTCGACTAACAAAGAAAAGAAGCGGCGGCTAAGACGGCATGCTTGTCAAATCCATCGAGTGTATCAGTGTCCTGTAGGTGGATGTCAGAAATCTTATGGGTAACCCTCATGCGCGATTTGTAAATATAGTTAATAATTTATGAAGGTCGGAAGGCTCGTTGTATCAGCATATACATTTAAAGCATAAAGATTTTAATCTCCAGGCATGGATCGAAAGTAATTGTAACAAAAAGCAGGATTCTGTAGCAACGAGCAGTAATTAATTCCCATGACTTTAAATTAAGACGGACGAATGAATGGATGGAATAAATCCGGAAAGTTAGGTTCCGAAAATTGAAAGTTATTTACATGAAACCGGCAAATTTGTTTCTGATAGTCATTTTTCATCATGCTTCTTCCGGTCAGAGGTGATTAATCAGGATATACAATAGGGAAAAGGCATGCATCTAAATAGCTTCTTATGTAATTTGATCAGGATTCAATTGTATCAAAAACATCTCGTCAAGATACTTTTCAAATTTAATGGCAAGTTTCAGAACTGAATAGAATTCGATTGAGAGTTTTTTAGAAAGATTGAGATTCTTCTTAGTTAAAAGCGATGAAAAAGAAAAAGAATTGCATATACATGTTATCCAAAATTCAGCAAAGAAAAAAATTAATAAAATATAGTAGGTTGCTCAACAAAGTTCCATATACTTAAGAACATAAAGATAAACAACATGAAACTGATTATCAAAAAATTTTATTAAAGAAATTAACAGTAGTTTGTCTAAACTCTTTACCTTAACAGGCCTCTTATCAAGAATCCATTGGATGCAAGATTGCTACTCTTATTTGGAAGAGGTCTTCTTTGTTTGCTTTCGTAGTGCCTTGTTTAAATTAGCGTTCAAAGTCTCATAATCTATCGGTTTCTGCATCACAGCATCAAAGCCAGCTTTTATGCATTCTTCTTCGAATTTAGGAGCGCTATTTCCTGACAAGCAGAAACTAGGGATTTTTGTCATTCCTTTCTCTCTACAAAAGCTATTTATCAATGAGATCGCTTCTCTTCCCTTCATTTGAGGCATCTCTTCATCCATCAAAATCACACCAATCTCATCAACATTCGACTCAACAAGGGTGGCAGCTTGCTTTCCGTTAGTGGCTTCAAAGGTAGAATACCCCTGCTTTTTACACCATTGTCTCAGAATAGTGATATTGAATTTGTCATCATCCACGATTAATACTTTCTTGCTTTTATACGGGATCTCTCCAGGCTGATCTTTCTCAGAAAGAAGATTAATTGAGTTCTTTGAATTAGGAGAAAGTGGTTTTTGGTGAATAGAACTTATAGAGCTTAATGAAGGTGGTAAAGGTTTTGTGGGGATCGCGATCTCGAAAGTGGTCCCTTTGTTCAGCACAGAAGAAACTTTGATCGTTCCATTCATTTTATCAATGAACTGCTTTGAGATCCATAGTCCAAGACCAGATCCCATCTGATTAACCGTTGTATCCAAATTAACTTGCGAAAACTTCTGGAAGAGTAATTCAATTTGACCTTGATCCATTCCGCACCCGCTATCATCTACTTTGATCTTTAGAACTCCTTGGGTGCTAGCTGCACCGAGCTTCACCGAAGGGTCCCAGGTTTCTTTTTTATTGTTCAATTCGTAGTAGTTGACTCTGTTCGAGAGGAACTTGTGCTTGCCCGATGAATAAACCGTAATCTTCTCACCATCAATCTTTTCTGAAAGCGACGATCCAATTCTTGGTCGCTCATTTCGATCAATCTTCCTAAACACCATCACTGTGGGTACCCATTGGAACTCTATTGACACGTAGCCTTTGGTCGTAAATTTCACAGCGTTTGAAATCAAATTAATGACTATCTGCATCATCCGCTGCTCGTCAATCACCATCTTTGGAGGAAGCTCCTTAGACGCTCTAAAAAAGCCTTGTAGGTTCTTATTCTTGATCAAGGTACTACAGATCCCCCACAATTTAGACATGAAGGCAAGCGTATCTACTTCTTTATAACTTATTTCGAGATCACGGAAGTTGTATTTCCTCCAATCAAGTGTGCTGGTGATCATAACACGAAGGTATTCTCCAGCCGAGAAGGCTCTTTTAATGTTTGATGATAGCTCTTCATTTTGAGCTGATGGCTGTTCTATCATCAGTTTCAAACATCCGAGAATGATATTGAGAGGGTTTTTGAGTTCATGGAAGGAGGTTGCGAGGAAATCTTCAAATGAAGAAAGCTGTTCTCTGAGCATTTTGTTTTCTGCAGATAAGTCTTCAAGTTTCTGTTTCGACGTTGGTTCCTCTTCCTTTTTTCTAAGCGCTTCAGAGGCCTCTTTCTTAAGTGGTCTCGGGAGCTCAGTAATGAGAAGAACGAGGAAAGGTATCCATAGCTGATTGAAAATGCTTACCATTCCTTTGAAAATTCCTGAGGAATAGTTAATATTCACAAAGTAGATGGTCAGAGCGTTAACCAGCAGCGAGATCCAACTCGCACGTCTTGAGTTTCGTGTGTATTTTGCAAGTAGAATGAAGAAGAGCGGTTTTTGTAAAGGATTCAAATTCGACTGATAGAAGTTTGAGGTAGCCCCAGCAAGTCCGTAAAAGACACCAATAGCCATATTGCTAAAGGCTCTAGTCTTAGATTGAAGGAAGCTGTCGAATACTATGTGCATGAGAGCAATAGTAATCACTACCCAGAGAGGGTCAAAAGGAAGAGATGCCAGTACCACGAAAGATGTCGTCACATTAGAATACTGTGAGAGCAAGAACTGCTGGATCTTTTGGGTACTGGAATGTTGAGCTAAGGTCGACATTCCGAAAAACGATAAACAAATTAATTCTGTGATTCTAACAATCACTTTTCATAAGGTTTATGAGAATTTGAGGTTAGATCAGATTTAAAAAGAAAACGCTCTCTTAGGTACTTAATCAGAATTATAAATAGTTTAAAAAAGCTTAGAATCACCCTGAAATTCCTAAAATTTCCATCCGTAAAATTCGTTTATGAAACTTATTACAAAGAAATTATTAGTTGTAGGGCTTTTGATGGTTTCTTCTCCTTCAAGGCCCTGAAATTGAGAATGTATCATCGTTTTGGAGGATATTTCTTCGAATCAGCACGATTGCGGTCCCAAATTTCTTCGACATCCTCTCAGGGAACATCAATCTCCTACTTTTTTGTCTTTAGAACTCCGGCTAGTCAGTTTGCCTCATAAAACACTCACAACCACTCTTTTCGAATTTCTTTGTCCAGAATGCTTCCGACTCAAGGCGAATCGACTACGAAAAAAAAAATTTTATTACGAACCAATGCGAAAATTTTTTATTAATTTTCTGATTTTTTACGAACATGATAATTCGGTTCTCAAGATATTCGAAAGAAAAAGCATATTGATGATCGTGGCTAAGAGAAATTAGCAATTTTTTCTGACGTTACTAAGAAAAAGCTGATAAAAAATTTAAATAAGCGTGAGAATCGAACAATGACTTTAGTTATCTTTCACTCAGAGATATGCAAATGTGCAATCACCTTGCTCAATGATGAAGGTGTACTGAACAAATTAAGTAAGAAACGAGACGTTGGGTCTCAATTTTAAATATTCTGGTCAACTCATTGTATCTGAACTATATTTAGAATAGATGATAGAAAATGTAATATAGTTTAAGGAAATAATCTTCCCTGAATGCTCTACTTAAATTGTGATGCTGCTGCTTCTGACGATTGTTAATTGAAATTCTAAAGCATCCTTTCAAAATCATATCTGATTTTTTTTTTTTAAATATACAAATCCAGAAAATATAAGAAAAACGAGAATTGAAGAGGCCTTCATTGGAAGAAATGATCTTTGACTCTAATACTTTTTTTCAATGAGTTGAGAGGAATCGAACTCCAGAGCTGCTGCAACACAAGTATTATTAGCAACTGAATCTTGTGATAACCAGCTTGTTGTTATTCTTTTGAAAAAGAAACGAAATCGGTTCAATTTACAAAATCATAAGAACAAGCCAATATCATTTATCATTAACATGCTGAGAAGAAATCAGGTTGTGTTAAAAGCATTGAATTTATCGGGCAATAGATAATGTGTTTAACAAATCCTGGATAACATCAGGCCATTAATTGAATGTAAAAAATATACATGTACTTATTAAGCATGAGAAAGAAAGTTCTGCAAAGATTAAAATAAACAATAATGTAACCATTTCAGAAGGTTGTTAAAAACAAAAAAAACGCTTTGTTAAAGCAGCGTCTTTAAAGTTCTCTGAACAACAGTCATCACACTGCCCGGTTCCTGCTTTTAAAAACAAATAAAAAAAGAGAAAGCTTCGCGATTTATATTCCAAATTTCGAAAATTGGGGACCCAATCTGTGTAACTGCTGGATAGCAGAAGGTTCCTTTGGAATTTGAGGATCCAAATGATTGAAGTTTTTGATACCAATAGACGGCTTTCTGGCCACAGAAGTTTTTCGGAAGAGAGTAGGCGTGGTGGTGTCCTTTCTCAACGCTCGAGCCAAATTAGTATTCAGCGTCGTATAATCAATCGGCTTTTGGATCACATCGTCAAAGCCAGCTTTAATGCAGTCTTGTTCAAATCTCGGCGCGCTATTTCCTGACAAACAGTAGCTTGGGATTTTACTCATTCCTTTCGCTCGACAGATAGCATTGATCACTGAGATAGCCTCGCTCCCTCTCATCTCTGGCATCTCCTCATCCATTAGAATCACACCGATTTCTTCAGCACTGGTTTCAGCGACCCTAACAGCTTCCTTTCCGTTGGTCGCTTCGAGCGTAATGTATCCTTGCTTTTTGCACCACTGCCTGAGAAGAGTAATATTGAACTGGTCATCATCGACGATCAAAACCTTCTTCACTTGGAAGGGTATCTCTCCAGGTTGGTCTCTTTCAGTTGAAATGGGAGTAATCGCGTTTCCTAGGTGTTTCGATCTTGGAGACGTAGGAAGACGAATAGAAGTTCCTGAGTTCGCTGAGTTTGTGGCATTAATTGATGACGCTGCTGACGACGGTTTAACGGGGATGGAGATTTCGAAAGTGGTTCCTTTATCTGGCACTGAGGAAGCTTTGATTGTCCCATTCATTTTATCAATGAACTGCTTTGAGATCCAAAGTCCCAGGCCAGTACCCATTTGGTTAACCTTCTCGTCGCGGTTGACTTGAGAGAATTTCTGGAAGAGCTTATCGATTTGCGACTGGTCCATTCCGCAGCCGCTGTCAGTGATTCTGATCTTCAAAAGTCCTCGAGCATCAGCCACTGAAAGTTTCTCAGCGCTCGTCCAAGATTCTTTGTCGTTATTGAGCTCGAAATAGTCCACCCTATTAGTCAAGAGCTTAAACTTCCCTGAAGAATGAATAGCGATCTTCTCCTCGTCAATTTTTTCAGCCATAGACCCAGCGGCCTTTGGTTTATCGCTATTGCTTTTGTCCACTGTGACTCGATCGATCTTTCTGAACACCATCATTGTCGGTACCCATTGGAACTCTATCGACACATACCCTTTGCTTGTAAACTTCACTGCATTTGTTATCAAATTAATGATGATTTGCATCATTCGCTGCTCATCAATTACTATCCGTTGCGGGAGCTCCTTTGCCGCTCTCAAAAAGCCTTGCAGGCTCTTATTCTTAATCAAAGACCCACAAATTGCCCAGACTTTTCCCATGAAAGCAAGCGTATCAGCTTCCTTGAAATTCATTTCGAGGTCGCGGAAGTTGTTTTTCCTCCAATCCAGCGTGCTGGTGATCATAATTCGGAGGTATTCGCCAGCCGCGAAGGCTCTCTTGAGGTTTGATAAGAGCTCTTGGTTTTGAATCGAGTTCTGCTCAATCATGAGTCTCAAACTACCAACAATGACGTTGAGAGGGTTTTTGAGTTCATGGAAGGAGGTTGCGAGGAAATCTTCAAACGAAGAAAGCTTTTCTTTCAACATTTTATTTTCTGCAACGAGATCATCGAGCTTTGGCTGAGGCACTTGCGCTTTTTCGCTTGGTTTGACTTCAAGCTCGTGATTTATCTCAGGCTGAGAACTTCCCACAGAAGCCGGCTGTTTTTTGAGCGATTTTGGAAGCTCAGTAATGATTAGAGCCAGGAAAGGCACCCAGATCTGCGCCAAAATGTTTAAGAATCCTCGGATAAACACGAAAAAGCCTACATGTGCCATACAAACGAAGAGAGCGTTAGACAGCAACGCTACGCAAGCCGCCAGAGAGCTCTGCGAGTATTTGGCGAAGAGAATAAAGAAGAGAGTTTTTTGGAATGAGTTCGAGCTTGAATGAAAGAAATTCGGAGTCGCTCCAACCAGTCCGTAGAAGATTCCAAAGGCAATGTCTTTACTCAGCTTGGGTTTTGCTTTCAGGAAGTTGTCCAATAATTTATAGCAAAGAGCTATGATGACTGATAGCCAGAGCGGGTCGAAAGGAATCGAGGCAAATACAACAAAAATAATCGTGATATTAAGGTAATATGTCTGTAGGAGCTGACTGATCTCCTCAAGTTTGTCACGACTTATGAATATTGAGGAGTCAAAGGAAGGTAACTTAATTTCCGTAATCGACATTCAAAGAAATGAGAGATTGCAATTTTGAAAGGTAAATGATTATCAAAATTGAATCGCTGATTTTATAATCCAAATTTCAATGAATATGATCGATTCTGATACCAGAATGCGGTATATATAAATCCATTAACTGGTTTGCAAAAACTTAATCAGACTGTGGATACTGTATTACGTAATTAGACTTAGGCCTCAGCAGTAACAGAAATGAGAAAATGAATGAAAGAATGTATAAATCCAGCATATCAGCCAAGATCTGCTAGTGTAGAAATGAGAGGTGAGTCATTACTTACATAGTTGTTTTATTGTTGTTTGATATTTCGTAAATGCGATGTCTCAGAAAACTCATACAGATCATTCATCGGTAATCAATCGCTAAATTTAGAAATAGTTCTGTTTTATTCCGGTTTTGTTGCGCATGGTATGAACAAGTCGATTATCAGAAATCTAGCTGAGAGCTTATTCCTTCGTTTTGTTAGCTTCTTCAACGAGGCATCATAATATTCCCATTTCGGTTGAGGTTAGCGTGTATTAATTCGAAAAAGGCATTCTCCTAACCAACGTAAAAAGTATTTCAAATGGGATAAATCTCAGGTAATTGAGCCAAGAGTAAATGAATTGAAGTCCTTGTGACATACTTTCATTTTTCAATGCTTTATCATTCATTTTTTTCAAATGAAATTAAAGCTTGGCTGACGTTACTAAAATTTAAGACGACTTACGAAAAGATTTTATTTTTTTTTTTGGGTAGTTAAATTGTAATGAACACTCAACAGAAAGTGACTCTAAACTTAACGATTTGGCATATAAATTTGTTGCGAAACTCGAGAAAGCCCAAGCATCATAGAATCATAGAAGAGAGGAAGTCTGACTTAATTACTCAACAGGCTTGAGAACTGTCATCCATAATTTGATAAGGCTGAAGTTCTCTGATGTTAGAAGAACTCTCATTGGTACTTACGCTCCTCGCAATGATTCGGATTACCTGCTAGATTAGCAACCATGATTGGATCGGAAAAGTAATTCATTACAATAGGTTTATACGTAGTGGTTTTATATGAATTATTTTTATAAGTTGTTTCATAATTCATACTTAGAAAGCAATTTTCAACTTTGTGTCTTTATGGTGCAGAGCTGTAATCATTGAGACCGCAAGCTGATTTCTTCTATGTAGAAAGATTCAGAAGGAAATAATGATCAAAATCAAAATGTTGACAAACACATTCAATCATAGAGGAGGAGAATTACCATTCATCAACGAAAGAATATTCCATAACCGATTGTGAGTTTCGAACCTTCATATGTAGATTTTTAAACTTTTTTTTGGTAGCTTGTTGTTAGCGACACTTTTTCGTGTAATAATTAAATTTTTTCTCACCGAATGATGATTCCTATCCTTAGATCTCATTCGAATTTCGAGAAAAACCTTACTGATTTTCTGATTTTGAAAATAATGAGTCTCGAAGAAAAAGATAGCTATTCTCGTATGACCCCTCTAGGATAAAGAAAGTCCCAATCGAATATTCTTGGGAGATTGCATTGGCCAAGAGAAGTTAATTTATAATATCGTTCAATATCTTATTCGGTGAGAGCGTCGTCATGCTCTCGAATCCAAGCCAAAATCAGTGGAAAATATTTAACTGCCCGCTCACGTTTCTCAGCCTTAATAGGCGATTATTTTAGCAACTGATTTGATGCCAACAAAACCAGTTAATTAATGAGCTCATAAAGTTTCTAATTTTCACTACAGCACGATTCGGAAATCAAATGGGATAAAACTGATGAGAAAAAACTGAATTTTGGGGCTCAAATTCGAGAGCTTGAGGCTGTTGCAAAGGCACCGACGATTATCGCTGACCATGCACTTGAGATGTTCTTTTGCGGGATCAATATGAAGTTAGGGTCTGGCACGCTAGACTAGACAAACTAAAAGAGTTTAGGCAGTTGGAGGGACCAATATTAGTGTTGAGAGAGTAACTTCTTGCAAAATTATTCCCATTTACACGAGCAACAATAGAAGTATGCTGATTTTGTGTATATCTAATAAGAAGAGGATTGATCTGAGTGATTTGAAGCAATTTTAGCGATTTTCATGCATAACCTTTCATTGTAAAATTACAACAATTAATTTATTTGAATTCGGCTAGTTTTCTGCTTTGGTTTTATCATAGGTGGATTTTTTAACATGGTAACATATATTCTTTCCATATACTGATACTATCGGATTGTTATTCTCGTCATAGTAATATATGATGATTCACATGATTATGACTTTAAAGAAGAGTAACAATTACTGGAATAGAGTTCTTTGAACTTTGAAATTAGTAAAATGGGACGTCTATAGAGTAAGGGCCTTGAATACGGTTTAAGGACTCCATTTAAAATCACTAAATAGTTCACTTTGAGATCAATTTCTTGTTTCCTGAAAAATAATATTTTGTTGACTCAATCGTAAATTACATTGAATGTTTAAATGCGATGCATATCTTAATAAATAAATCAGTTTTATAATTTATCATTGATGGAAAATCTGGCAGCAACACCGATCGCTTACACCAAGAAAATGGGAATCATTAAGATCCCCAGAGACCTTGCAGCCGTGGTGTCAAAGAAAAGACTTCCAACTGCGTGGGGGTCCCATTCCCTGCGGCTATTTTATCATGCCGATCACTGCTTGGCCATCATCGTGGACGCTGAGAAGAAAACTGTAAAGTATTTCCACCAGGGATCCCACAAATTCATCAGACAAAGCCAAATTGGGTGGACTCCATCTTCTAGAATGAGACATGCCTGGACTGAGAACCAATTTCTCTCCATTGACCAAGATTCGTTTCAAATCGTGATTGCAAGATACCCTACTTTGACAGAAGTCCAACGACTTGACTCTGAACAATACATCTCACTCGAAGTAATTCCTGATGACCGAGTGATCGTTGCTGGAGGAAGATTCAAAAATCTGCGAGCTTTTAACTTGAAGACTTTTGAAAGCGAAGAAATTAATGTTAAAGATGCTGCGAACATCCAAGAAATCAGATATTTGAAAGGAGCCAGTCAATTGATTATCTCTCCTGAGCACAGAGCAGAGTTGCTGATTTATGATTGGAAGAATAAAGCCGTCTCACAGCGAGTGAAGCCATTCACCGCGGTCATTGAACTTCTAAAATTCGACTTCTTCAACGAGAATACAATGCTAACATGGTGCTATAATGACTCAGAATTACAGATTTGGAAAAGAGAGGGACCTACAAGCCCATTCAAAATTACAAGAAAGGTCGACAAAGAGAAGGAATCCATGGATCAGGTTCAAGTGATACCAGAAAGTCCATACTTTTTGATCAGAAAACGCAGCAATCACTCCCTACAATTATTAACTACCGATAGCCGGATGGCCCCTCTCTTGAAGATATTCAAGCAAGTCCAACCGATGAGTTGTTTTGCTTATGATCCTAGAAAAGGCTCGGTCATCTGTGCCGGAGAATATTATGGAGTTCGAGTGATTTATTTCAGGGATTTCATTGCCAAAGAGTCGACATTCGTTTAGAAGACATTAATTATTTTATTTTTTTTCGAAGTAGTCTGATTTGAATGCAAATTCTCTCAACTCCATGCGTTAATTCGTTGCAAACTGGGCTGTATGATTGAACTTCTATTAACAGTAATAAATTCGCGGAATGAATCGTAAACAAAATTTTAAGAAAACCGCATTTTCTTCGAAGAAATCATGGCAAAAGTTTGGGCTTCGTAATTTACTAAGGATTTCAGAGCAAGCACAATAGGGAACTGAGATGAACCTCGATTGTAGCATTTGAGGTAGCCATTTTTTATATTGGGCACATTTGGAACGGCAAGCAGCTCTTAAAAATTTAATCCATCATTCATATCTTCAGGAGGAAATTCATTCAATACGATGATTTCGTCGATAATAAAAGTTAAATGAAAATTGCATCACCAGAGCTGTTGAGGAATTTTAAAGTTATAATTGAAGCTGCACAAAACCGAATGATTTTCATTAAATTTATTGCCGCTCCGATATCGAAGCTAGGCTCGTAAAGAGCGCTGACTTTCACAATTTGTATCATTTTAAATATTCATTGTCCATCTCTCTTGAATTGTGCTGTTTAGTACAATTGACGGATGAGTTTGCTTTTATTTTTCTAACTTAATTTCTGCAGGGTTTTGTTTTATTCTTTTAAATCATTGAGGAAACTCTCCTCCAAAGAAAATCATCATAACATGTCTAAAATCGAAAAACCAAAGAAAACAGCAATTCCTATCAGAACTTACTCACTTGAACCGAAGTTCAAACTTGAGCAAAAGGATGTTTTGCAAAATTTTCTCGACCCACGCAAGAACCCTCACCTCAAACTCGTCAAAATCCGTCCTGAGACCGCAGCAATTCCTAGGCCTAAGCCAAAAATCAAAGAAGCCGACAGAAATGAAGTTATTACCTTTAAAGGAGAATTACTTGTTGAGGGCAAGCACCAAGAACCCATACCTCTCGATCAAATGGGATCAGCACCAGAAGAACCCGAAGACGCTGAAGCAGACGAAGGAGAGGGCAACGAAAACGCTCCAAAGAAGACTCACTTCGGTTCATCAATCCCTCGAGACCTATTCCGACCTTTCCCGAGCACAACAAAACAAAAACAAGCGAGCAAAAATCCCAATGTGATGCTTGGATTGATGAGAAAAAGGACTTTAAACGAAAAATCAAGCGTAGTAATCAAAGATATCAGCCAGCATGAGTTAGATAGTGTAGAATTCAATCAATCCTCGACAATACAGACCGATGGGCCGAATTATTATACTGCGAAAGCAGTGACTGGAAGGAAAATTATTCGAAAAATCCAGGATGCCAATTCTGAAAGCTCCCCGTTACTTGAAAGGAAATCACATATTTCTCATGACCACCCTAATGATGGAATTAACACGAATCCTTCCTTTGTGTTGCAGGAAGGGGAGGAAATGTTTTTAGGACTCGGCGCGGATTGGAAAAATATACTTAAGGATAGAGCGAAAGCCGGTCAGCTTTCAGAGCGCTCGCAGACGATTCAAGTTCCTGAAAAGACGACAGCGAGAAAAGTCACGAAGAAAGACCGACCAAACACGGCGTCCAACATGCAAAACCCATATGAGAATCTTATGAAAAATTTGTTGAAATCACAAAAGTCGTCGAATGATGAAGGTACTGGTAATTTTAATGTTCTGATCTTTTCGTAACGAAATTTGAATAGCACAATATCACAAGTTTCTACGAGTTGAGAATGAGTCAAAGTTAGCGTATATGCCCAGAAGGAATAGACTGAACAAGGAAAAAATGGCTCTTGAGCAAGATCGATTAAAACTCGAGCAAATCGCGGGAAATCAAATCCCAGAGAGCGAGAGCGTCCTCTTCGATGATGAACCTGATGAAAAAGAGGAAAAATTGCCAGCTATTCAAGGCAAAGGATTGAAATCAAGCCCAAAAAAAGGCAATGATAACAATTTTGATGCGAATAAACAGACAATAAAATCAAAGAAATCAAAGAAAGAGACTACTAGGTCACGTTCCCCGAACTTTACGAAGCCGAGAACACAGCAAGAGTAAGAAATTACCATTGGAAATTTATTGATTTTCAACTTGGGACTAGGAATTATGTTCCTGCGGGATTCGATGCAAAAAAATTCATGAATTCCTTGAACCTCGACACGAGTCTCGTCCTTAAGAAAGAAGACCCTGAAGCAAGAAAGGCACAACCGATTTCCAAAGGAAATAAAACGAGTACGCGATCTGAGGAAGTCATAGGGATTCATTTCAGAGTCCAGTCAACTAAAGCTCCGAGTAATGAATTGATAAATTTTGGCCGAGCTAACTTTCATTTAATTTAGATTATCTGCAGAATATAAACTATTATCCTCAATCAAAACCTAATCCCCACCCATTTCTATGTCAAGAAGAGCTCGAACATCAGAAATTTTAGTTTTTCCTATTGGTATTGAATCTATTAGTTTAGGCGTCAATTTTTTTCTCAACCATCATTTCTGGCTATCATTCATCTCATATTTCTTCTATCATTTACATAATCAGCATTGAATCCAGTATATGCATCCATTACAATTTTCTCTTCATAAAAGACATATCTTTAATCTTTACTTTAATGCCACACCCAATTGTAAGAGAGGCTCGTACATAGTTACGATAGGAGATCCCTTTAATTTTTGTAGTTGAATATCTTTGCCTAAACGTCCAAAAATACTAAGAAAAACTTCGCACGACCAACGACTCGAAAGTAATAGCGTGCAATTGTGGATTAGGTTCAAGTAGTTATCCAAAAAAAGATTCTTAAAAGCCTTCATAGTCATCAATCTCAAATTCCTCATCCAAATTTGGTCCTTGGTTGTCTGCCGCAGCTATTTAACCCGTTAAACACCCGATATTAACCCCATAATTTACCTAATTTGCTAATAGGTTTTCCTTGAAGTCCACCAAAATCATTATCTCCTTTTTCTTGATATCTCCCTCCTTTATCTATTAATTGAGATAAGAAACAAATTATAAATACAAGTAACAATGCCTCGCATATAACGGAGAAAAGAACAAAGTGCTTACCTCCAGTGGGCCCGCCAAAGCTGATTTTTTCAGTCTGAAAACTTCCTTGCGCCATAAACCCTTTCCCAATGTCTCCTTTTCCGGATCCTTTGTTTAGGTCTTTTCCCATTATGCCTTCAGCCACGTCCCCTAGAGGCATCTTCCTTTGGTTAAAATTATCTAAGAGCTTAGTGATGAGCTTCTTGATCTGATATCAGATAATCACGGATTATTTAAGGAAACAATGATGAGAAACCAAACCTGGTCGAAGGATACATAAACTGGGTTCAAGTGTATCTTGTGTTCTTCAAAGAGTTGCTTTGTGATAGCATTCGCATCATTTATATAAATCAGATCTCTCAAAAAGATTTGATATAATCGCTTTTTCGTCTGATTCTCGTTGACCTTATACACCATACCGATCATTGGGGGATCATATTGCAGAATGAAATCTAGAGGGATGATTTTTATGAGCTTCTGTACTTCTCGATATTGGTTTTGCATCACTAAACGTATTATTTTCTGACTTTTTTCGATTTTATTCAAAATTTAAATCTGCAGTAGTACTTCAAGAGTTTCAATATTTCAAATATTTTTCTGTAGTTTTATTGTTGTGAGGATATACAATGGAAAAACAAATACCATATTATATAGCAGAATAAACTAAGAAGAACCTTCTTCAACAACAAAATTGTTAAGGGACTGAAGCCATCGAAGATAGAATGTATCTCTCCATTCCATTCCTGCTTTTACAATTAGATCGATTGTATCACGGTCGAGCTCATGTGCGCTTAAAAATTCATAAAATTGCGTTTGGAGTCTCTTTAAGTTCAAAACAAAGTTAGGCTAATGCAAAATTGTATATTATTACCTCGCCAAGCGTTGAGAATTCAGGCCCTGCATAAAAATGCTTGGGATTTTTAATATGCCTCGTTTTATTCAAGTACGCCTCGATGTCATCGATGAGACGGATATAAGTGATTGTGTACTATGTGGAGGGCATTAGCGTTCTTTGGATATTATAGGTATAGATACATCGTTTTCTCCTAAGCAACTGATCACAAGCGTTTTTTGTCCGGGTTTAGTTAAAAATATCTCAAATTTAAACTCTTCATCAAACCCTTCTTGACCTATTGAAAAGGTTTATTGCTGTTTGCTCTTACAGCAGTAGCTTACTGAAGGTAATATTTGGATCATTCTTAAATATGTCGAACTCATCGTCTTGGAACGGGTCTTCCGGCGAGATATCTACTAATGAGAGATACACCGAAACTTCCATCTCCCCCAGCTTTTTGCTTACGATTAAGTAAGGGTTTCTTCCACTAACTTCTTTAGTTTCGAAGTTCAGAGCTTTCAATGCCGACTGTAAATAATAAAATGACTTAGAATGCGAATGAGTTGAAGATTTACTCGAGGATCCATTGTCTCAACATCAATTTCATTGCTTTTAACCTCCTCGAGTTTCTTGGGCTGTTGTGCGAGTTTGATCTCCTTTTCAAGAGCCGGAATTAAGCTTTGTCGACTTGCTTTCAAATCAGTGCAGAAGCAACTCGCTCTTGCTTTGAATAGGCTCCTTCTCGAAAATACTTCCAAGCCTTTCTTTACCCCGCTTAACGCTACCAGCTTCGAAATCATACAAATCTTCTTCAATAAGACTCGGCTAATTGGATAACAAATTTACATTTTAAATTTTATTTGTGTCGCTTAAGTGCAATGGGATTTTTCCTATTTCACATTCTTTGGTGTTATGGCTGATGATGTTAGAGCAAATGAGGTCAGGATCGTATCTGGTAACTGGGTTAAGGAAGGGTAAAACTTATAATGATATATCGAATTATATTTGGTTCAATCTTCTTTCTACTACTATAACAACGCGTGTAATCATTATGAACGCATACAAAAATAGGTAGTTCATAAATGATAAAAGTAAATCAGGTGGATTTCTTAATCTTTTTCTTTATGCCAGGAACTTTCTTCGTCTTTTCATTCGTCTTCTCCGAATAGTTTTTCCCGGTGGAGCTTTCATCGTCATCGCCTGTCTCACCATCAGCGTCAGCCTTATCGTCCTTGAGAGCTTGCAAGAAGGGCGTAATGTATTCCTCTAATTCGTTCGCCGCTTTGCAGTAGATTGTTTCAGGCAAGTTGTACAATCGCGAGTTCTGGAACATTTTAAGGACGTCAGTGACGAAGGAAGCCTTTCCAGTGTAATAATTCTGCTGAAGTTTCTTCTCAATGGTTTTAATGTCTTAAATTATGTTAGTTATTCAGCGCGCTTTTATTCTTCTTACCAATTGGTTCCTTAACAATGTCATAATAGTCGGGGACGTCGTCTTTATTGACAGGCTCCAAAAATGGCCAAGACTTTAAAAAGTGAAGTGTTAGATGAAATAATTCCGAGAATTTTTTACGCTCTTGTGTTTTCTCATCAGTTCGATGATATTAGAACATTGCAGCTGGAATGATCGCTCCTTTGATTTCCTTTAGAGGAAAAATAGAGTTAATCCCTGTCTGAGATGGTCACCAAAATTACTTGAGTTCAATGTAGTCATTGGGCACCCAGCCAGCCTCAACTATTGTGGATTAGATTTAAACACAAGTTCTTTTAAGAAAATGTAGTTACGGAGTCCGGGAATTGTCTTGATGAGGTCGAAATCAGGGTCACCGTCCTATTAATTGATAATAAATTAGAAATCTCAATCGTTTTGATTCGTCATTTACTTTGTTTTTCGCTTTACTCTTTTGAATTTTATCAAACAAACTTTCATCTAGTCCCTCGTATCGTATTTGATTGGTACAAAGTTTTTTGACTTGTTCAATAACGTACTAGATACGAAAACAATTCACATTTTATGAGCTCGGTGAAATGCTTCGGTCAGTATTACCTGTTTTTGCTGCTTAATTATATTTGATATATTGGAATAATCGATCTTTGGATGAATGATACACTCCATCATCGTACCTCCATCGTAGTCTTTAATGTATCTACATCAGAGAGTTAGCCTGTTATCCAGCATTCACTATATCTCACCCTTTCCATCTTTCCAGCGGAATCGAGATTTCTTTAGAAAATCCTTGCTTTTTGAAGTAGCCAATAGCGTAGTTATCCGCATAAGTAAGCAGGTATTCGATTTCACGTCCTTGCATACATTCTTTAAATTTATTCATCAATCTTGTTCCGTAACCCTTTGATTCGAAACAAAGCGATTAACCAAGAAGTGATGGAATTTTCTGGTACTTTAACTTGCTCGGTGGCCGTCACGGCAAGGAAAACGACTTCAGTAAATCTCTGTTCTTTGAACATTCTGAAACAGATACCACCGATAATTTTCGTTTTGTTTTTGACGATGACCATGGCTTCGTGGTTTCTATCGAAGAGGAGTTTAACAATATATTCTTTGGGCATCTTGGGCAGCTGTCTTGAAATAATGTTTTTTAGATCAATCAGCATTCGCATATTTTGCATCGTCCTAATACGAAATCTAAGTTTTCTGATAAAAGTTTAGCCTTACTTGTCATTGCGAATGACGTTAAATTCGATCAGTCCTTGCTGCTCTTCGGACTTGACGCCCATATCTCTGGTAGCGAATCCTAGCCCGGTAATCTAAGTTTGAGAATATAAGCTTATTTTAATAGAAGCTAGATCACTTCTCCGTTAAGGCCGACAAACTGTTGATCCTTGGACGCGCTGGCAGCGCCATCTGTTGTAAAGGCCATTTAGTTGATTTATTTGTGTTGAGACTCGTTACCTGCTCCTGATTGCATTTTTCCTCTCTTCTACGAAAATAATTGCTGATGTTAATTTAATTCCCGCTTGTTTAATAAAATAAGATTGTTGCTATATTGCAATGTTATACTTAAAAAATTTCAAATTATAAGAGACCTAAATTTGTGCCAAAATTTGACAGATTTTGGAGGATGTTAAGCTAATATGATCTAGCACGCATTTTTTTACAAATATAATTCTTGAATTTTCGACATACTGTGCATTTTAGACCAGCTCGGTTGAATGGGTGCAGGTCAGAAGGTGATTTGTTCTTCTTGTATGTAGGCTTTTAGGCAAAAAACGATATTATTGCTGAGAAATTGCTTATTAATAGACCGTTATGAGGGTCTTAGCATTTCAGGGGATTTATTTAGATTTCGAAATATTCTTTATTGTTTGGAAGTTCAAAATAATTAATAATTTTATTACAGACAAAATTTATGAAAAAGAAAAAAAAAAAAGGATAAAGCAAATGATTTATCCTAATAACTATCAATGAACTGGTATTGGTAAGATAATATTAAAAGTTGATGGTGTGCTGCGAAGCCACTATATGGTAGTTGCAAGTTTCCCTTATTGCTAAAGTTAGAAGATATCAAAATGTTATATCTGTGTATTTCTTTTTCAAAGAATTTGATAATAAATAATCGGTTCTTAGCTGACGCTAATTAATTACTTATCCTTATTGCTAAGATTGAACATGACTTAAGTTTCTAAAATTCAGATAAGATGACTCCATTCAAATGTGAACTATTTAAGATTCTAATCAAAAAAATTTAGCCAAAGAGTTGACAAAGGCTTAAAATTACTTTTCCATATCTATATAAGCAGCTTTCATTCTATTTCAACAAACATCTTAGTTAGTAATAATTCTGATGAGATTTTTAGTAAATATCTAAATTACTTGAAACAAGTATGGGTTAGTAGTTTCTGTTAATTAGACAAGAACAACACCGGTAAAAAGATTTTGGTAGAAACAACAGGCAGACTTACAAACTCTAATCTTGCAACAGGGACAACCAAATAAAGTAATTCCATTTCAAAATTTTCTGCGAAGCAAAATATTTTTCAACCTTTCCAGAAAAATTTTCGAAAGTGTAACTTCGAGCCTTTGATTATAGATTCATGAAAATTAAGCATATACAAGAGCGTATCCTTTTCAAAGAGCCAATTCACAGATTCTGCCTTTTTTTTGCTTGTCATCAGCTTTTGATTTTGAATCAAAGTTTATAAAAATCCCACGCTGAAAATTTGCAATAAGTTATCAGTTCAATAAATAAAATTAAACAGTTCAAGCTTATGGAAAAAACAAAGACCAGAGCTGTCTCAAGAGAAAAACCGAAGCCTGCTATACCAAAAGGAAAGCATGCATTTGAATGTGCAGGTATCACTTACATATATTCTCTGTAGAGACAACCATCAACCAATAATGAAAATTCCGCTAGGAACAAATTTCATCGTGGATGACAACTATGAATTCATTAAACAAATAGGCGACGGAGCATACGGAGTAGTCTGTGCTGCACTAGATAAAAAGAAAGACTTACAAGTCGCCATCAAAAAAGTTTGACCTATTATCTCCAAATATTCTATTAATCCATACACATCTCATAGATACCCAAGGCTTTCGAGGATTTAATAGACGCGAAACGAATCGTCCGCGAGATTAAACTATTATGTACCTATTCTCTTCCTGAATATTTGAATCGAACACTTTTTCCTCAGCATTTTTTGACCATGAGAACATTGTAGCCTTACTTGACGTCCAAAGACCTGAGTCCACGACCGGCTTCGATGATATCTATATTGTGACGGATCTGATGCAAACAGATCTTCAAAGAGTGATTTATTCTAAGCAAGTACCCTAACATTCTGAGCGCTCTTGTAATAATGATGCTTTTCTTTCGCAGAAACTAACCGATGAGCATATTCAATATTTTTTATATCAAATACTTAGAGGGTTGCTCTACCTGCACTCGGCCAACATTATCCATAGAGATTTGAAGCCAAGCAACATTCTCGCGAATAAAAATTGTGATTTGAAAATCTGTGATTTCGGGCTTGCCAGAGGGATGGAAAAAGAAAGCGAATTTAAAACTGAGTACGTAGTGACGAGATGGTATCGAGCACCTGAGGTCATCCTGAACGCTTCAGAGTACAGCAAACCTGTTGACATTTGGTCGGTTGGCTGCATTTTTGCAGAACTTCTCGGCAGAACTCCACTTTTCCCAGGTATTTCATACAGATTCAGCAAATAAAGTTCATTATTATGTGCATTCAAGGTGATGATTATTTAGATCAAATTCAGAGGATAGTGGCAGTATTAGGAACTCCAACGGAGGAGGACATAGCTTATATAGGAAACGAAAGTGCTTTAAAATATCTAAACTCGCTTCCACATAGACCGAAACCAAATTGGTCGACCCTCTTTCCAAAAGCGAGTCCACAAGCGCTAGATTTGCTGGGCAAAATGCTGGCATTTAATCCGGATCGCAGATTGACTGTGCAAGAATGTCTAAGCCACCCTTATTTTGAAGACTTACGAGATGCTGCGGAAGAAACGACATGTGATAAGCCGTTTGATTGGTCATGGGATAATTTCACCCCAACGAAGGAAATTCTACAAAAAATGGTGTATGATGAAGCTTGCAAATTTCATCCCATAAAAAAAGCAGCTGATAAAACCAAAAAAACGAAGAAATAATTTTCTGGAATGAAAAACACTGCTTATGGATAGGTGAAAAATATGAAGGAAGAAGGAAATGAAATGAGAGCTTCGGTTCTTTTCAAATTTTCTGTTCGATTTCTACTTTTGATTGTTAGCCGGAATCATTGATTGTGCTTGTTTGTTAATATATTCGTTAACTCCTTATAGTAAAGTCGGCGTTTAAGCAATACTCTCAATATCAAAACCCTGAAAGCAGCTTCTACCTTGTGTAATCCATATTTTGTCAGATCAAATACTCTGTGTTAGTTGAGGTTGTACTTTGGGCGGAAAAATCAAGTTAAGACTAACAATCTACTTTGAAAATTTCAAGATTTGTCTTTAGTGTATTTACTTAGTGCTAATTACTATGATAATAATAGCATTTATTTCCAATTAGATAATGAAATTGTTAGATTATTAAATTATCTTTCGGATTGAATATTTTTATAATAATTTTGATTTTATAAATTTTCATCTATAACATTCATATAAACTGGGGATTGGTTATGCTTTCAATCATTGGACTTCGAGAGGATTTAGAATGACAAATAATAAAGAGAAAAATCAATTCAGATAAGATATCATGCGTTTGAGATGGTAGTGACATGAGTGTATTGGTAAAATAAGAAAGAACAGCTTAGCACTCAATGTAATGGTGTCACATGTAATTTGAGTCATCACTATGAATTTCAATCAAATTATTTAAAGACTAAAAAGTTCAAAAAAGTAATTCTCGCATTGAAATTCGAATTTTACACAGAAAAATTTATGTACATATCCTATTTAGGATCATAAGAAGTGGTTGGCGATCTTTGTCGTGAAATCTAGAACCTTTGAAAGAATAAATGAAACTCATGGAACAACAATTTTGATAATCTCATAAAAGTGATCTATGTATCATCTGCGCCACGCTTCCAAAGAGTTCTGTTGAAATTCACGACTATAAATATTCTCTTTGGCACTCTATATAGAACTTTACGTATTTGTGACAACAATACCTCTCTCTCTGTGATATCCTTGGAAAAATAGCTTACATTGTAGACTCGAGCTTCTTCAAAGTAGAGTATAAAATCAACAAACAGACAGAATCGAATAATTAACTCTCTAAAATGTGATATGATATCTCCACAAAAGCAAAAATTGCATACTCTTAGCTTATAAATTTTTCTATAGCTGAGTAATTAAGTGGTTACGCATTGTATGAATACCAATCTATCTCCAAGAAGGTTGCTTTTGGTTCTTTTTCTTTTCAAGAAGTAAGAATTTTTCCTCCTGGTCTTTCAAAAACTTTTGAAGTGTTCTTTCAACTTCTTCCTTTTTATTGTACTCCTCGCGACTGGGCATAACTTGCATTCTTGGATCAGTATTCTGATCTTCATACCGTTTTTCATTCATAAGATTGCTTATAATTTCTGGGAAGAGCGATTCCACAATACTTGATGACTTTTTCTGCCGTTTTGGAGACCGCCTTGAAGAGATATTTCTTGGCGTTGTATCAATACTTTGAGAATTGCTTCTGGATGTGTTGGGCTTGAAAGAATCTCGATTTGCACCTAGAGGAACGCGTTCATTCAAATTCTTCCTCGAGACAGTGCCCTGACCCTTTGCTACCTCATCTTGCTCTCTTTTATCGGAAAACCTAACCTTTTTCGCGCTCGAGCGGTCAGTTTGGTCAAGCCCTCTTGCAGTACTTGGAGAAGTTGTAGAGGCCTTTGAGTGATTTCCTGGTTTCACAAGACTGACCGGTTTCATGTTTCTTTTCATTGCGGCTATTTTGCTAAGAGTTTCTTCAGAATTAGGAGTATTATCGTGACTTGTCAGTGGTCTTGCTGTCAATGGTGCATTCTTAATTACACAGCTACCAGGTTTTTTCAAAGAGATTGAGGTTCCTCTCTCTGAGAATTCTCCTCTATTTTTAGTCATGTGAGCTGTTCTAGCCTCAGCGATTTTTTCAATATTTTTGGACTCTGAAGCGACAAAAGATGCTCTGCGATTCAAGCCACTCCTCATAAACATGAGACTAGGACTTGGCTTTAATAATTTGGCTGGTTCGGGTTGAAAGATTAGTTCTTGTCGTTTGTTGGCTTCTTCTTCTTGCAAAAACAATTTTTCTCCTAATTCAAAATTTATTGAACGGACAAGACAAGGCTGTGAAACTCCGCTAACACAGCTGCTTCTTCTTCTGTGATAAGGCTCCAACGCATTCGATTTGCTCTGATTGAAATGCTGATTTATTTTATTCTTTTGAGGAGACCTATCGACGCTTCCTTCTTTTTTTGGGCTACAGTCGCTTATACTGGAAATCTTTTTACTTGCCTTTTGAAGAAGCTTCAAATCTTCATTTGTTCCTCTAGGACTTGCTCCAGTTGTATGCGCTCTTTCTGATAGATTACCTTTACTTTTCGTGGGTGTTCCTGTGAGAGATGCTCCCTTTGAACTCCTTTTTCTCTGCTTTCTCTAAATAAGAGTATGAGGTGTAAATGGATATTCAGACTTTTACCTGAGATGGAAGTATCGTTAGTAAAAACTCTTTAACTTTCTGTTGGAATTCCAACGATCGTGAGCTTCTCTCGGATTTTTGAAGGATAAATGAGGAATTTGCCGTGGTAATAGGTGTTCCTGACTTTGACCTTTTGTTAAAAGGCAAAGTGGAAGCTAGTTCCTCCTGATCTTTTTTAGCTCTCTCCTGCTCAACCTTTTTTTTCAGTTTTGCTAATTTTGCTGATTTTTGTTTTTCAAAAGCTTCCATCCTCTCAAAGAAGCTCCCTAGTTCATTGAGCGAATGAGACATCTGTTATCGACATTAGCATTACCATGTTTTCCTTTACTTGACGATTTGTTATGAGCACGTTTCTGAGAATTAGCAGAACTTTTGGAACGATTACTTGGGGCCAATAGCTTTTCAACCAGATTAGTCCTGGAATCATTAGACCTTAGAGGCTTGCTTTTGAAGGATTGGTTGGTGATATTTGATTGAGTTTTTTCAGTATCTTCATTAAAACTCAATTCAAACACATGACGGAAACTTGAGGTCAACTTTGAGTTTCCTTTGGGAAAAGCGATTGGGCTCAAGTTTTCGTTTGCTATGGCTAAGGTATTTTTCGATTGATTTGCAGATTTCGGCGGTGAGTTTTTGATTTTCTCGCTCCAGTCGGTTGGAACTCTGTTGATTTCCTCCTCTGTGAATGTTGCCAATAATTCATTCAAAGTGGTCCTTCTGGTCGCTATCGTGCTATTCACCGGACTTTTTAATAATTTTTCGGAGCTTCTTCGAGTTTTTTCATGTGATTTATCTCTTGTTACAGGAGATCGTGTGACATTCGCAGCCATCTTTGATTGTTTCTCTGTCATTTTCAGCAAAGTTGCTTTTTATTAGATTTTTCAGTTGATTAAAATTTATATTTTGGCGATCTTAAGGTTCGCGTAAAAAATTAACGTACTTATTGAGTTCTATCATCATATCTCTGAAAAGTCCGCCTCTAACTCTAAATCACTAACAATTCAAACGCAGTTTCTAGACATGGTGAAATATTATTGATATATCGACAATAGTTGCCTATATTCGAGCTTGCCTTTGTTATTTGTATAAATCGAGAATTTGCCAAAGAATCATAGATAAATGTAGAAGATGTATTCTTTGTATTAAAGTGAAAATGACAGCAAAAATGTTTTCCTATGGCTTTATGGCTTCAAAAAAAACTATAATTAAGCAAACTCTAAAAGCACTGTGCATTAAAGGGTGTTAGCACGTTAGCTTTGCCAAGAGATAACCCCACAAAATTTCATGTGTAAAAAATAAAGTCTCGACCACGATTTCACATAGCACGAATCAGGACTTGTTAATTGGATCAAGCAATTAGAGTTTTTTCATTCAGACGGCGTGTAGATCTTCAAAGAGCCATCTTTTGACCCACTTACAACAAATGCACCGTCAGCAGAGTAGCTTAGAGTTGTGACCGGTCCTATAAATTCATTTCAAATCTTCGTATAACTCAAGATTTTTTTTCTTACCGCTGTGATGGCAAATCGTTGAAATATTGACATAATCTTCTTTAATCTCCACAGTTTTAATTGAATTGTCGCTGCAGCCCAACACTATAAGGTGTTTCCTCGGCCAAGCCAAGCAATTAATCGATACTATGATTATTTTTCACCAGGAATTAACTACTTAAGAAACAATTGTAATTTTTACTTGATTCGCCGATATCGCGCGTGAGCATCACTCTTCCTTTATCCGCAAGATCAAACACCTCAAGACAGCCATCAGAAGACCCCGTAGCAACTTTAAAATCATCTGCTCGAGCAACCAACGATCTGATAGGCTCTATGTTAGAAGAGATATAAATAGATAGTTTTGTTATGCTTCGTTACTAGTTTGCGTATGTGGGAGCGAATCAAGCACTTTCTTCGCCGTCACATCGACAATTTTTGATTTCTTATCTTCCGAAGATGATACGATATACCTTCCTCCTGCTAGCCAAGCTAATCCTCGAATACAATCTAAAAATTGGTAGTCGATTAACAACTGTCGTACCAAGCAACGTACCTTGATGTACTCTGAAAAATGAATAGATAAGCGTTTTGTTTTCAAGGTCAAGGATTTTGATTGAGTGATCATAAGCTCCAGTCGCGATTATCGAACCTTTAGGTGCTGCTACCATCGTAGTGATTGGTTCTGCAATAATGAGTTCAAAGGGTTTGGTTCGTCAATTTGGCAAGAAGTCATTACCTGGATGAATCTCATCGAACACATGGACTACTTTTCTTTGTTCAGGATCAAATACTTTTACTGTACAATCTTCAGAGCCAGAAGCAGCGAATCTCCCGTCAGAAGTCCACACCATCGCGGTTATTGGTCCTAACCGACATCGATTATTTCAATTGGGAAATATTGGAGATTTACGGGCATGAACTTTATGGAAATCGACCAACACTTTTCGTTTTGCAGCATCGATGATTTTAACAGTACAATCTGCTGAACCTGTGATAAACTGCTTTCCATTGGGCGAAAAATACACGGAATTAACAGATCCTATAGAGGATATTTTTATGACTCACAGACAATAGGTATACCTTTATGTCCTCCATCGATTTTACAAACGAATCCTTTTCCTGTGACATTAATAATCCTCACAGTACAATCTGCTGAGCCTGCAGCAATAGTATTTTCTCTTGGATTCCATGCAACTGAATATCCGCTATCTAGGGTGTTTTAGGCCACTTAGTTACCTGAGTTATTCATAAAAGATTGTTACCTTCGAACAAAGCTTCAAAAGATTTCACGGCTTTATGTGTTTTAGCATCAAAGATTTTCACGGCATTATCACTTCCGGTTGAAGCAATATAATTATCGTCACGAGACCAGCTTAAACTGTGAACAATTCCTAAATGATTAAATGAATTTAGTGTTTCTGGTACCAGAAAATACCTATATGAGCGTCTTCGATAATGGCAATAACTCTCTTTTGGAGAAAATCGATGATTCTTATGGAACAGTCAACGGAACCCGAAGCAATATATTTCCCGCTTTTGGACCAAGCGACTGATCTGATTGCATCTATTCGCAGTGGATAATTACAATAAACGCAATTTTTGATAGGGTCTTACTATCATGCAGATGATCGAAGGTCAACATGATGCTTTTTGATGTAAAATTCAGAACTTTCAAGCATTTATCTGCAGATCCAGTCGCAATTAAATTTCCATTCGAAGACCAGGAGACAGCATTGATATCAGCTAGAAAGCAGGTTACGTTTGCAATAATCTGCGAAAACTATGAATCGAATTACCTTTATGGAGTTCATTATAGCTGTAAACCACCACTTTAAGACTGCAATCAATGATTTTCACGCTCAGATCGGATGAACCCGTCACGATATATATACCATCTGGTGACCAAGCAATCGAGTTGACTTGTCCTGGAGGTCCCCAATTTAAGTGTCAAAAATTGATAAATTTCAAAAGTTACTATGGTGAATATCATAAGCCATTGGGGAGGTGCCGCTTTGGATGTCATGGATTTTCACAGAACAATCGACCGAGGACGACGCCACCAGTAAGCTCTTCGGATTCCAAGCAACGCACGTAACTTTATCTATTTACCATGTTAATAATCACACACACATAGTTGAGACGATATACCTCGGTGAATGTTATCAAACGAATGAAATATCGAATAAGTGCTGCCTTGCACATCAAATACCCGAACTGAGTGGTCAGCAGACCCTATTGCAACCATTCTGCCATCATAAGACCATGAAACACTCTCTAAAACAATCAAATTGTTAGGTAATTTCTTCTAACGGCGTATTTACTTATCGGCCCGCTGAACGCATGCCAGAGAGGCAAAATCCCAGATTTTCGAGGCTTCGGTTTCAAGGAAAGATCCATTTTTTCTTCATCTGGACTCCTTTCAATGTATTGATCTGCAAGGTCCTTATATTGCATTTTGATTGGAGATTTTTGAGGTGAGGACCTTTGCGGAGATGGTGATCTCTGCTGAGTCCTTTGCTCAGCAGCTTTCTTAATACTTTGGCTCTCAAGAGCGTTCCAAAGTTGCGCAGGATAAGGACGGTCATTTGGCTCTTTCGACAACATTTGCTTAATAATTTTCATGACGTTATTATAAGCCCATCTTGCCTTTATCTCATCGACTATTGTGATCATCAGCGCTTCATAAACAGTCTCCGATTCCATTTCATTTAGCACCTTCAACTCTTGTGGATCTGCTCTGAGGACTTCTAATAGCACGATTCCCAAAGAAAACACATCTGTTTTCAGGAACAGCCCTTTTTCTTTGGGCTTATACTCTTTATTCATATTCCACGCAGTCATCAGTTCAGGCGCTGTGTAGATGTTTTTTGGCGGAAAGCGACCCTTTCCTTTTTTCATCGGAGAGCCAGCAGCCTCAACGATCTCGAAATAGTCCCTTACATAACGCCAATCTCCCAACAGGAAGCTCCCATCTGCTTCAGAATAGAAAATATTTTCTGGTTTGATGTTATTATGTGATAGTGGCCTCTTAAAAGTCGCTGAGTCAAGGGCTTTGGAGACGCCGCTCATGATTGCTGAAATCTTTGTCCCGACGAATGTCAGGTCTTTTGTCTTCCAATGCACGTCTATGAGCTCTCTCAGTGAAATATATCTGGGAGTTGCCAGATAGCCTGATCTAGTCTCTGCGACAAGTTCATAGTCTGGAACAGGAAGGATATTCCAGTGCTTTAGGGACGAGAGTAGCTCGATTTCTCTAAAAAACATCTGGTACACGTCGGCAGGAACGTTTTTGAGGACTTTAACAATGTATTCTCTTGCGTCCTGCACTGCACGTACGCGGTAAACGGAGTAGTACTCGCCTTTGGCAATTTCGGCGAGGATGTCGTAATTTTCTTGGAGTCTTTGAGGTAGATTCTTGTCTCTCGGTGGGCTAAGATGAATCATAAAAATTGTCTAAGTGGATCAATTGCTGTGATTATCTGGAAAATAAAACGATTCTCAAGAGAATTGATTTCCACTAAAATAAAATATGTATTTTAGTATGAAGAACATTCGCGAAAGATCTGCTTATATATGGTGCATAATAAACTTAAATGCAAGGTACACCCACAGATTCAGTGAAGAAAAGAAGCTGGTTTTCTATTTTTTTACAAAAAAGGAGATTAATTGTATTAATGAGAGAAGTTCTCTAAAATGTGAGGAAGTCTAAACTCGGTAAGCCCTTTTTTTATACATCAAATCCTTTCAGAAAGCATATTTTGATATTTATTCCTTAATTTAAATGTCTATGATCCTTGCATATTTATTACCTCGAAAGTCATCATGTGCAAAAATTACACATGAATCCATGTGACACTACTTTGTAGATTTTTCTACTGAAGATTTTAAGATCAATACCGGAAAAAAGCAATTGAAAATAGCACCAGAATTCAGGAAGTTAAGGTTGTGTAATAATGAGAGCTTATTTCTGCTCGGATTTTCACTCTTGACTGCTATTGGCGACTTAACGCAATTTATTAATCATCAATAGGAATACTTTAAAACTCATTTTTTTATCAGGATGGTATCTGCATCAGAAGACTTAGACTTTGGCTCATTTTACTGTCTCGACCACCCGAAATGCGAGGTAGTATATTTCTTGCCCAACAACAACCGCGAGAAGGTCATGCTATGCTATCAATGCGACGCAGAAAGCGAGAACTCTTCAAAATATCTCGACAAACTCAAACCTCACGAATACATTGAGAAAGTAGCTTCTTTCAGGAAGGCCTACCGCACCCTACTCGACAACACCAAAGGAAAAAAGAGCAAAAAAACGCCCAAAGCTTTTGGAATGTACTATGATGAAGAAGCAGAAGCACTTAAAAAGGTCAAAGACGCTCTCGAAGCCGAGAAGGGTCGTATCGAATACTGTTTTGATAAGCTCATGAGCGATCTCCGGGCACTGGTTAAATCAGCTAAGGAGAAAGCACTGAAAGAGATTGACGCTCAGCTCGAAGCTGTTGAAAAAAATTTCTATTACTACCGAGCGAAAGTCATTAGATATTTCCCTGAAGGAGAAGACGAAGAAGAAGAACCCGAAGACATAATTGAGGACCCAAAACGGGAGTTTCTTTCTGCAATAAAGCGATGCGCTGACACTAATGATCTTAATAAATTTATCAAAGACGTCAATGATGATCTTGATGATCTGATTATCTATAGCATTTATCAAAAAGACGACAATAGAAAACTAGCAATGAAAAAAGCAATTACAGCCTTGGAGAAGCATTTACTTACTTTATCCGAAGCGAAACCTAGATTTAAACTAGCGGATGACTCCCTTTCTAATCTAAAAGGCAGTCTTGAGGATTTTTTGAAAGATACCGTAGTCATTGAGAAACCTATCCACACTCTACGGATAGCTAACTGCTATTTCGACTCAAATATCCTCACGACGATGAAACAGCACGATCAGATTCGAGAATGGGTTGATTTGAGTAAGTATGGTAGCATAATTCAGCTCGCTTATCGCGCCTCTCGAGATGGGTTTACACCGCTTGCCTTCCATTTGTGCGTTGGAGATGCCACTCCTACGCTAGTGCTGGTAAAAACGACAGGAGGAAGGATATTCGGTGGATTTTCAGATATTTCCTGGTCTCCGAGAATAGTTTCGAAGTACCATTTAATCCGAGGGGCATGGGAATCGGCATATAGAACCTCATTTAACAGTTTTGTTTTCTGTTTGGATACTCTTATGAAAGTCCCAATTGATTTATCCCAGCGAGATTATGCGATCTATGTCGACAGAGGTAAATGGCCATGCTTTGGCCGTGACTTATTGATTGAAAAGTTCCCTGATGGCACGAACAGAGTTACGTTGAAATTAGGAGAAGTTTATAACATGCCAGAAAAAGATTTCGATCTCACAGGCGCATTCCTGGGAAAACACCCTGAAGAGAGAGAACATAAGATTGAAGAGATTGAGGTGTTTAATTTCTTCTTTTAAATGTAAGTTCTAATGTCGAGAAACAAAAGTTTCTTGTACATGAGAGCTTGATTTAGATTGAGATATTCGCTACATATAGTGATTGCTTTTGATGACAAATCTCAAGAACTTTGATTTAGCAAACCTCGCAATAAAGTTTACTCACAAAAATCAAAGAAATATATTGAGAAGAAAAGAAATAGCATTCGTTTGAATTATCACATTGGTTGCGCCTTAAGAACTCAATCGATTTTTCGATTTTCTCACTCCATTAAGAAATCCATCTCGCTTTAACACCGTTATGAGCTCTAAAATGGAGCTAAAATCGAATGTATTGAAAAATGTAGTAATAAAAGAATATTATCGATTCAACAACTGCTAAGGAGTCATACCTTTTCGCATATCCATCCCTTCGAACCGAAACTTCGAGGTTTGAATTCGAAATAATTTAATCACTCAAATCAAAAGGCAATCCAACTTTTTCTTTTTATTTGTTAGTTCTTTACAAATAAGTCAAACAATGGAGCTCGAACAATCTCTTACACGTCAGCAACAGCAACCAAGTAATCAGGGTTTTCTTACACATTTCCTATATTCTAACTAGACCAATCCTCTGAAGAAACTGATCAACGTGCATTCAAAGCAGTCGGCATCATTTTCGTGGTTTGGGCTGCTATTTATTTCATCAGCAACATCGGAAAAGGAGACAGCTATGATGAAAAACTCGCCAGAGAATTAGTTAGCATTGCAAGTATCTCATACTGCGAGCAAGACGAACAAATCACCTTATCATGCGGAATTCATTGTGATCGTTTGAAGGAAGCAGGCTATACTCTCCTAAAATCAAATACGATTCAAAGCACTCCATTCGGCGGAGAATCCTACGTTATCTTCTATTCAAAATCAAAAAATAGACTTGTTGCCGCTTTTCGAGGAACACAAAATGTGTTAGAACTGCTAGGAGAAATCTTCAATTCGTACTCTCTGGAATATGAACTCCAGCCTGACGTAGACGACGCTAGAGTCCAAGGCTATTTCTATACGCAATATTCAGTTTTCATGCGAACTCCTTTCCTCGAAGACATGAAAGCAATGAAAGCGAAATACCCAAGTGCTGATTTTTTTATCACCGGGCATAGTCAGGGAGGTGCAAAGGCGACCCTGGCTGCATTGGATCTGGTTGGAAGTAACGTGTTTAAGAAGGACGAGTTTATTGTGTATACGTTTGGATCGCCAAGAGTGGGAAATTATGAATTTGCTAAGCTCTATCGCAAACAAGGGCCTAAAACTTACCGTGTGGTAAATAACAATGATATGGTTCCGCATTTCCCGCCTTGTTATCTCGATAAGGGTCAATGCGTGCAGGAACCTGATTTCGATGAATCTATGCTATTTTGGTGTCCTTACCACGTCGATGAAGAGGTATTTTATACAAATAGCAATATGTCGAACCAAGCGTATGAGTTTTGCTCGAATGAAGACATGCGATGCAGTAACAAGTATTCGATCTTTAACGGTAGCATTTTGAGTCATTTGCAGTATTTTGCTGAACCAGTAACATGCTCAAAAACTCCAATGAGAATTTAATATTTGTTTTAATCGCCTAAGCATCTAGCAATTCTAATATATTTGAATGCATAGTAAATCGAAACAACTTTACCGATTTAATATGCGTCGTATTTTAATTATTATGATTATCAGGTATTGAACTTCCAAAAATATAAAAAAATTCCCGATTTTTCACAAATTTTCTTTTTGGTTGAGAAACATGGATCCAAAAAATTATAAAGATAAATAAATGTTGCAAGTAGATGTAAACCATGTCGAAGTGCAAGCCATTCAAATAAAGTTAAGTTTTTGAAGGCTTTTGTTTTTTTGTTTTTGGGAAGTTTTGGCTCATAAGTCACATTTTAAATTCAACCTGAATAAAATATCCAACTTCTGAACTTTGGAAGAAGAAGAAAAAAATGAGTGAAGTCCATGTGAATACTGTGATGAAGGACTTACTTGGTATGAAAATATCAACTATTGAGAAGTCCATGCGTGAAAGATTCATCAGATGGCCGATTCTAATGCTAAGTTGCTTTTTCATCGTTTCGAGACACTACAACTACGATATCCCGCAGGGAATTCAGGTTCCTTTGGAAAACGAGCTTGCTCTGAGTTCTTTCAAGTATAACTTGCTCTACACTGTGTATTCCATACCAAATATCATTTGGCCTCTCTTCGCTGGAGCCATCATCGATAAGATTGGCTGCAGACTATCCATTCTCATTTTCGGATCGCTAGTTGTGTTTGGCCAGTCCTTATTTACCTTTGGCTGTTTCCAACAGAATTTCATACTTCTTCTAGCTGGACGAGCATGTCTGGGCATTGGAGGCGAAGCGGTGTTTGTCATAAAGATTCCTATAGCAGCAAGGTGGTTCCGACCGAGGGAGCAAGGATTAGCTATGGGCATCTTATTCGCTGCATCTCGCGCGGGTTCTATATTACAGAGCTCAGTTACTCCTTTTGTTTTTCAGCAGACTTCAAGCATCGGGTATGCTGCTATGGCAGGGGCAATACTTTCAGTTTTCTCACTGCTATCCGGAGTTATTTGGGTAATAATTGATAAAAGTGCTGAAAATTATGACAGAGAGAGGAGGATGATACCCAGTGTAAGAAGACTCAGCTTAGCTGCGATTTTCGATTCAGACGCCTCAAGGATGGAAATGTCACAAATAAAATCAATACCCTTCCTAATCATCTTAATCGCAATAAACGCAGCGTTCGTGTATGGCACAAACTTCACGTTCCTTGGAAATGCGAACCAGTTTTTGCAAGACCGCTCTGGATTATCCTCCGTCGAAGCTGGCAGCTACATAAGTTATTTGTATATCGCATCAACAATTGGATGTCTCCTCTTCGGGAAGCTCGTTGATATGATCGGACGCCGAATTATCGGGATCCTCGTGGGAACAGGTCTCTTTGCTATTGTATATATTGTGTTAATCCTGATTCCCAATTGCGATGGTTGCATTACGTATCTGTTCCCTATGCTGTTGCTTGGAGTAGCGCTGGCGCTTTGGACTTGTTGCTTGTTCCCTTGCATAACTCTGGCTTCGAGCTCGAGTACAGTGGGGACTTCTATGGGTTTTGTTAATATCATGATGAATATTTGTCAAACGATTTTTCCAATGCTGACGGGAGTTCTGCAAGGAAATCTAACGGACTATGAAAGCGGATATTATAAACCATTGCTACTATATATATCAGGAGCAGTTTGTGCTTTTTTCTCGGGGATCTTGTTATTGATTTTTGACACGAAGAAGTTGCTGAATGCGAAGAGTTTGGAACAAGTGATTGCGAGTGTGAAATTTTCTTCTCAATATTCGTTCGCGGCGCCTGGACTAGATGAAGATAAAGACGAAATGGACATTAAAATTGAAGAAAATTAAAGCCTTCGGCTCATAAGATAGATGTATACGTAAGAGAGAAAGGACTTAATTCACTTGAGATGTTCTCGCTATTCAGAGTAAATGTGACATTGCATACTAGCAAAAATTAATTGGTTAGTTGTTCGGTATCCAATTCGAGACACTGAGATATTTAAAAAATAAAAGAGTATGTTACTTCTTAAGAAAATTAAATCTCTATTCATCAACATCTCACACCCGATGTATATGGAGAATGTAGAAAATGAGGCTTATTATCTCTCACAAATTGAAGAAAAATAAACAGAGCAAACATTCGTTCTGAAGATTTTGAAGATGAGACTCGCAAGAGAATTACAAAAGTGTTATTCTGAGTGAATCAAATGCTCTTTAGTAGTACATCCTCATCAATCATATTCCACCTAAACGATTAAACTAGTATTTTTGTGAGATATCGGTGAAATTCAAGGGAATGCTTTGTGGAATAAGTTTAAATCAGGTGAAATCGAATTCAAATTAAATTAAGTAAAGGCGCATTTCAATATCAAAGGCTTAATTCCATCACAAGTAATGAGAATAATATTTTATTACTCAGGTGAATACCTATGCGGATTTACTTCTCTGTGAATCTAATAAGTTCTGCACCGCTATAGTCTCTCTGTTTTGATCTCCAACGCTCTTTTTCAAAACAGAAAGCGCTTTTCTTCCCAACTCAATCCCAGCGTCTTTCTTTCCAAGTTTCATTTGAATATCCGCTGCCATTACCAATAATCTCCCGAGCTCGTAACTATACTCTCCCTTTGACGCCTCTTGGAACCCCATAGCTTGTTCAATACTCTTCGCAGCTGACTCAAGATCCCCTTTCCCTATGTAATATTCCGCCATTTCTTCAGCCAGCATCGTTTGATAGTTTCTGGGATCTGCTCGGAGAATTTCTATATCGATTTTTGCTTGATCTATTAGCTCTCTGGCCTTTTCAAATTCCCCAAGCTGATTCATCAACGCGACTTTCTGAATCTTCAACTGAACGAGCTTCTCGTTTTGATCTCCGAGCTGCTGCTTATAAATCCGATCAACACTCTCAAGCATCTGTAGAGCGATTTTAGGTTTGTTCTGAATCCGGTAAATATCAGCAATTTCTCTTGATAATTCAGCCATTTCAACTGAATTTTCTCCAACAATCTCTTTCGCAATTCCCAGCGCAGTTGCTATCACTGGCCTGACCCCAGCCTCTTCAGCTTTATTATCCAGCGATGAATATCCCGCTATGCTGGCAAGTCCGAGGTAAGATTCCACCATTAAATACGCTCTTTCAGGGTACTTCCTGTAGCAAGTAAGCGCTTTCTGATAGTATTCTTTTGCTTCAACATTTCTACCCATAATATGCAGGCATTTCCCTATCTCGGCATATCCTTGTCCAATTATCCATTCCTCGACTGATTTATCCTCCTGACGAAGCTTCAGACACTCTTCAAAGTTTGCCAAAGCTTCAACATAGCGGCCTAAGAAACTATAGTACGAGCCTATTGTCTGGTAAATTTCAGCTAGCGAGCCGCTTTTTGGGCCTTCTTTTTGAATAATTAACTCCTTAGCGTTTTCTAAAGCCTCAAAAGCGCGAGGGTAATCATGCAGATTAATATGGCAAGCAGCAATGTATTTGTAAGAGTTCAAATGAGACTCCATTAGATAATTTTCATTATCAGAGAGTTTGCTTTTCAGATCTAAACTCTTTTGAAAATGCTCCAGCGCTTCTTTCGGCTTGCTGCGTTCTTGAGTGAGGAGTTTATAACCTTTTTCATCCATCTGCTTTATCATTGAAAGAGTGTCATAACTAGTAAACATGAGGCGACACTTGCTGATATCGACTCGAAATTCCTCAGCGGGATTCAAGAGTAATACGATGCTTTGAAGAAATTGAATATCAAGAGTAGGGTTTTTTCGAATGATATCTTGCATGATGTCCTGCAGGAGAATCTGATACTCTTCATCGCGGAGACTCGTGTCTAGATTCTGAATGAAACGCTTATCGACACCAAGCATCTCTAGTCCCACCAAGGCCAAGGAATACACATCTGCTCTCAAAAAACTTGGAATTTTCGTATTGGTGCCAATGCTCAGTGGTGGATGATTTTGGATATAAGTATCTAACTCTGGAGCGTGATAATATTTCGTTTGTTCGTAAGGTTTGCAAAAAGCTTCCGGATTCTTCTCTAAGTTCATCAGGGCGAAGAGCTGAGGGCTCCTAATATCCATTAATTTGAACTTTCCATCATGCATTATGATATTTCGAGGGTGAATGTTGGTATGGCTAATACCGAATTCCTTTTGTAAATAGTCAACGAAATCGAAGGCTTGGCCTAAGACTTGGGCTATTTCCATGTAATGAAAAGGTTTATCAGGATTAATGAGCTTTGATAGAGGATCTCCGAAGTGTGTGAAGTACGAAAGCTCATTTTCCTGCGCGTTGAAGCTGCTATCCCAGATCGCGAGGAAATTTTCGTGTTTTATCCTAGAGGAAGTTTCAATATCCTTGCTGATTAGGTCTAGTATCTGAGGATTATTCGATGAGAATTGTTTGAAGACCACGTTTGTTCCTTTATGAGAATTGTAAGCTGAATAAGCTTGCGAATAGAGGCCTTCGCCGAGTTTGGTTATGTGAGTGAAACCTTTTTTTCTGAGAGATTCAAAAAGCATGGGAATCTTCGGGTTCCTTCTGAATTTTATTTTAGAACAAATTCATTCGAAATCAGATTCCAAGCTAATTATTGGCTCGATTTTACACTCAAAGCAAAAGTCAATAGCGTTCTCTCGCCAGAAGAAATAAACACAAATGCTTTCATTAAATTAGTAAATGATAAGACAAATCCAACGATAAAAGCAAGAAAACTAATTTATTCTAAAGTTGAACTCAGCACAACAACTATAATCTTTTTTCACTCTCAAGATCTTAAGAAATCAGCATCAGAGAAAAGTACGAAAAGAAGAAGGGAGCTGGAAATGAGATAATACAGCTCGAAACTTTTCATGATGCTCCCCAAGAAGACACCGGAGTCGACAAATACTACTATGACAGCAGCCAACTTTGATCACCCACAATTAGTTCAAGAGGACGTAAGGAATGCCTATATGATTTTCTCTATTCGTAATCTCTAAAATCCCCCAAAAAGGTATCAGAGTATGTAAAATTTGTAGTGAATTTAGCAATCGGTAGAAAATCGCTTAATTGCGAGAAGAATTTTCAAATGAAATGCATTGGAATACGGTTTGAGAAAAATGAAGAAATCAAATCGTGAGGCATTTAATATAAGCTTTTCTGCAAGAGAGTCGCATCCTTGGATGAACCATCAAGACAAGAGACGATGCTTCTCTAGATATTTATGGTCATTTTTTTCCTTTTTTTTAAAATTTTCTAAGAATTGGAAATTCAAAATCAGCTTTCCGTAAATTTTTCAAATTTCTTTATGAGTAGGGTGTTTATTCCTATTCACTGCCTTTTAAGTTGGCATTAAGGCTGTTTTGAAAAATAGAATATGCAAGCCTTCTTAATCTCTGAGTCCTTAACTATCCAAAATGAAATCTTGTCTACTCACCTATTAAATAAGGTATTTCACATTAGCAGTTGGCTTTAATTGACTATTTTTTCCTCTCATTGATCTATTTGCTCTTTTTTTACTCGAGTCAATCATTCCACTTGATTGGCTTGCAATGCTCTTATGAATCAAAAATAAATTCTATCAAGTCGCATTGACAAATTGCTATCTCCTATTATGCGTTTTCAATAACGTTTTAATCCAGTAAAAATTAATTTGGTTCTGTGTCGAATGCTGTCAGAAGGTTTTGGAATCTCACAAGTAATACCAGTAGGTTATTGAATTTGAAAAACCGAAAACTAAAAACGATTCATATCCTCAAACACATATATAAAATCTATATAAACTAGCCTATGGAGAAGAATTTGAAACTACCGGCAAACCTAAAGACGGAGCTGCCTACAACTGAGTCTGATGGTCAAGAGAGCGAAGAAACATCTAAATTACTGCCAAATGCTCATCGAAACGAAGATGAAGTAGAGCGTACGGTTCTAAAGATAGACTCACAAAGTCCTACTCAAACGGACACAATAGATGAACAGGTGGACTCGAAACCAAGCAGATACGAACAAGCCACCACTTTCAGTGTGCTTTATTGCTATTACATTATTAAAAATTTATGTGCAATGAAAAAGAAGCGAAAAAATAATTCTGATGCTTTAAAGCTTGAAGACCTTCCTCTGCTCGGAAAGACTGAAGAGGTGAGTGCTAAAGTCAATGAAATTGAAAGAGAATACAACAAATACCACATGAAACATAAATCTCTGTCTCTCTTCTGGCCTGTTTTACGAGTGTTTTGGGGTAGAGCCCTCAAAGAACAGACTTTTGTCATCGTTGATTGCTCTTCAAAGCTCCTTTATACTCTATTTTTGAGCAAAATCCTAGAGAATTTAGCGGCTGAAGACCAACAAGCCGCCTTTAACTGGGCGTATTGCCTAATTGCAAGTGCGCTTGTAACCGTCCATGCAAATCATTATCATTTCTTCCAAGCAACCAGAACAGCATCACAGCTAAAGCCAGCGTTGATGCGATTGATCTACAAGAAAATCACTAGACTGAGCTATTATACAATAAACCAGGTAAATATTGGAAAAATAGTGAACATAGTAGCCAATGACTTGAATACCTTAGACAATGGCATTTTCTTTTTATATTATCTCACGATTACACCATTCCTCCTTGCTGCTTCCATCCCTATCCTATGGAGCCTAGTAGGACCATCTTGCTTAACCGGCATTGCTTTAATGTTCTTTGTGCGTTTTCCTCAATGGGGACTCGCAAGGATAGGAGCCAAGTACTTGGCTGAGAAAAACACAACTACTGACCAGAGAATTAAACTGACCAACGAGATGATCGAAGGTATCCGACTCCTCAAAATGTATGGCTGGGACACTCAATACATTGACAGGATAACACAAACAAGAGACAAAGAAGTAAAGTTGCTCACCAAGCTAGGTTATACTGACTACCTGGGAGGCCATTTTTTTGCAAGACTGTCGCCGATTCTTGGGACTTTTGTGATTTTCATCACCTACGCTTTGACTGGCGGACAACTCACATCCAGCAAGGTCTATGCGACAATTGTGATGTTGAATTTCCTGTGCCTCTCCACAGTTCATTTCCCAAGTATCGGTTTGAGATTTGTTGTACAGGTGAGGCAGACTTTCCAGAGAATTATCGAACTTATCGAAATACAAGAGTCCACCGCCTCTCAAACCTCCCAGAGTTTGAATCTTCCCCATGAGCCCACACACGCGGTTGAGTTTGACAATTTTTCAATTTTCTGGGAAGAGAAATCAAAGGACTCAGAGGGCTCTTCAAATGGTGATGAGCGCTCTACGAAACCTACTCTTCAAAATCTCTCCTTCTCCATCAAGAGTGGCACTCTATGTGCCTTTGTTGGACAAATTGGATCGGGAAAATCCACATTATTAAAGTCATTCTTCAATGAAGCGCCGAAAACCAAAGGCGAGCTCAGATTCTCTGGCAGAGTTGCTTACGTGGAACATGAGGCAATTATCTTCCCAGGAACCGTTAGAAGCAACATCATCTTTGGTGGAGAGTTTGACAAAACTCGATACAATCAGATCGTTCAAGCTTGCTGTCTAGTTGACGACTTCAAGCAGTTTCCTCATGGTGATTCAACCGAAATAGGAGAAAGAGGAGTCAATTTGTCTGGTGGACAAAAGGCAAGGCTCTCTCTTGCAAGAGCTCTCTACTCGGATGCTGACATCTATCTCCTGGATGATCCGCTGAGTGCTGTAGATACACATGTAGCAAATGTTCTCTTTGAGAAGGCAATTCGAGGGCTTCTCAAAAATAAGACAGTACTCCTAGCCACTCACCAAGTGCATTTCGCAAGAGAAGCTAATCAAATGATAGTACTTGAAAATGGTTGCATCAAGGCTGAGGGCGCTCTGGAGGAAATAATTAAGCAAGATTCGTCAATTCTGTCGATCTTTGAGACAAGGAGTAAAAGAAGCTCAGATGATGAAGAAACTGAGAACTCAGAAGAAGATAACAAAGAGCAATCACGATCAACTTCAGCTCTTGATGAAGAAGAAACAGAATTATTAGCAGATCGCAGCATAAGCTCTGTCGTCGACCATAATTTAGAAGAAACGAAGACGAAAGCAGAAGAAGCGAAGGTGAAGGAAGAAAAAGGGAAGCTTATTTGCGAAGAGAAAGATGAATCTAGCGAGGTCGGATGGCGTCTCTACTGGTATTACATAAAAAACGCGGGCGGCAGTGCTTTACTGTCCTCCTTTGCTGCTCTACTAGCGGCAATTGAAGTCTTAAATGTGCTTTATCACAGGTACGCGGGCCATTGGATAGAAGGAGAGAGTACACCAGGCTATGCGATGACAATACTGGGAGGACTTATTGTTGCATTTTTGCTTTGCCTTGCTGCGAGAGAAATATTTTATGTAAATCTCGCAATCGGAGCTTCGAACCGTCTTCATGGAAAAATGTTGCAGAAAGTTGTCAAGGCTCCTGTTCAATTTTTCGATACAAATCCATCTGGTAGAATTCTTAATCGATTCTCGAATGATATCGGTGTCTTGGATAGATATCTTCTGGTCGTTCAGAGTCAAGTTATCAACAGCTGCTTTAATCTTCCTGCATCCTTCCTAACGGTATGCATCATAGTTCCCTGGCTTATTCTTCCACTCTGTATACTCATTCTAGTGGTAGCCCTGATAGTCCGTCTCTTGAAGCAGATATCTTTCCAGGCAAAGAGTCTAGAATTAACCACAAAAGGCCCGATCTACACCTTTTTCTCAACTACTCTCTTTGGACTCACATCCATCAGAGTCTACGGTCAAGAATCGAGTTTTATTAGTCGATTTACGAATCTTTTGAACCGAAACTGCAGGGCCTATGTTTTCTACTACGACATAACCCGCCTTTTGGCATTCTATTTGGAACTCGCGACTGTGATTTTCTCTGGTGTAGGCATTGCGATTGTGTTATCGAGTGATTTATCTCCTTCTTTAGTAGGCCTCTCTTGCACATATTTGCTGTCAATCACAGACAGCATTCAGTTTGTCGTTAGGCAATTTTTCTAGTACGAAATGCAAATGGCCAACACCGCAAGAGTCAAAGCCTATTCTGAATTGGAGCTCGAAGCTCCTCACGTTCTCCCTTCTGATGAGAGCCTTATCAGGCAATCTTGGCCTTCCGAAGGAGCTATTAAGTTCAACAATATATTTTTGAAATATAGAGCTAACACTGATCATGTCATAAATGGACTCTCGCTCTCTGTGAAACCTGGAGAGAAGATCGGCTGTGTGGGGAGAACTGGTGCAGGAAAAAGTTCAATCATACAGGCCCTCTTTAGAATGGTTGAAATTGATAAAAATGCCTATCCAGG
>ENA-UOTX01000194-UOTX01000194.1-compost-metagenome-genome-assembly--contig:-NODE-194-length-68309-cov-19.256962_pt1 | contig 68309 bp, 49 predicted proteins | sample MGYA00238143_ERZ746982 | MGnify/ENA primary metagenome ERZ746982 (study PRJEB28758, sample SAMN06268862) | compost metagenome | isolation source: single cell | place: USA: California, Emeryville, Joint... | reverse complement strand
ACAAGACTCTCCGCGTTTTCATAAATAATGCTCTTATGAGTAATGAACAGAATTTGAATGTTGTACTCCTCGCTAATCTTCATAATGACCTTCAGCAACGTGCTCGCGTTGTCATTATCCAAAAACGCGTCTGACTCGTCAAATATCATGAAATGCAAACGGTTAACGATATTCGTCGCGAGCAGCAACGCGATACCCGCAAGGGACCGCTCTCCTCCTGACAGCTGGCTCGTGTCATAGACCATCTTCTTCGTAGGAGGAGTTGCTGAATAGAAGATACCGCCTAGATAAGGCTCAATCGAGTTCTCTTTTTTCAGAATCGCCGTGCCTCCTAGGTTCGGCACTCGTGGATTTTGTGTCACTGCTTTGTAGACTTGGTCGATGATCGCAGCCATACGATCAAAAAACGTGTTGAATATCTGCAATCTCTTCTCCTTTACAGCCTCGAACTCGTTTCGGAACCGCTCGAGCTCGTTGTGTCTCTCGTCAAGAGTCTCTTTTCCTTCCTTAATCTTCCTGTCCAAGGTAGCTATCTTGTCTTTCAGGTCGGCGTCGATGAGTTTTGTTGAATGCGCACCAATGCTGTCCAATTTGGCCTGTTTTTGTTCAAGTTTCGTTTGGACTTCGCGTTTGCGGCCATTAAGCAGCTGTCGGTCCAGCTGCAGCATCCAGTCCTCCTGCTCAATCATCATCTCACCGCCTCCCGCGCCTTCTCCTTCAACGAACAGCTCCTCGATTTCGCTTTCAATGCTCGAATAATCAATCACTAAGAGCCTGTCTTCCTTGAAATGCTTCTTAATGAAATCAACGTAGACGCCCATTTGCTGCGAAATTTGACTTCTACTCTTCCGGCTTGTCTGTGAAACGTCGAGCAAATAAGGCACGTCGATAGCTCGAATCTTCAAATCGGTGTGTATCTTATCCTTATTGAGAATCGCCTTATGAATCTTCGCGAGTAAGTCCTTCTTTTCTCTATCTTTCGCTGTGTATTTCGCACTCAACTGGTTCCTTTCGGCTGTTAGATCAGATATCCGCTGAGTTTTATCTTGCAGCTCTTTCTGTTTTTTCTCGAGCTCGGCTCTCAGCTTTTCATACGTCTTATCGTTCTTCTTCGAGGCGTCGGTTTCTTTATTAAATGACGAGGTAAGCTCCTTCAACGCTGCCTCTTTTTCTTTCAGCGATTTTTCAAACTGCTCGATCTCATCCTGAGTTTTTTGGATTGGGACCCTCGCTATTTCCTTTTCAATGCTCCTGATCTTTTCCTCAATCTTTTCCTTCTTCACGTAGATTGATTCCATCTCAAACGCGGTCTTTCCTCGAAACTCTTGAATATTCTTGAAGCCATAAGTCTTGCAAAAATCAGCGAAAAACTCTTGCTCCCTGTCCTCGACTTTCTTCTTCAGTTTGGCTATATTTTCCTCTGATTGGGTTTTGCTGGTTTGTAGCTTAGTGATTTCCCATTTAAAGCTGCTAATGGCCTTTTCCGTCGCTTTTATCTCGCTCTCGAAGTAGTCGTGCTGTTCTTTCAGCGACTTGAGTTCGTCTTGAAGAGCAGCGTAGTTGGTCTCAGCTTCCTTAAGCTGCTCTTGTAAGCGGGAAAGCTTTATATCCTCTTCCTCGGTCTTAAGCTCTCTAATCTGAGTTTCAACGCTATTGAGCTTCTCGTACGCCTTGGCGATCTCTCCTTCAAGATTCTGGTTCAGAGTCGAGGCTAATCTCGTTCCTCCAACCAGCTTCTCGACATCGCCGTACCCAACGACGCACCCTTTCTTGAATACATTGCCATCCAATGTGATGATTTGCTTGACGAGGTCAAGGTTTTTCTTGCGGACAGACTCTCCTTTGTCCAGAGTCTCGCACACGATTTTGCCATTCAACAGATGAAGAACGGCTTTCTCAAGCCCAGGAACGCTTCTCTCGAATTCAATGACATCGCTGGCAGGCAGCCCAGAAGTACCCAGCTGCCCTCGGAGAGTTTGGATATTTTTCGGGTTAACAGTTGGGATGTTTTCAAGAATCAGTATATCTTTCATCATGCCTTGATCACGAAGAATCTCGCTGCAGATCTGAGCGGTCTCCTCTCGGTCTACTACGAGGTAGTTCAACGCTTTTCCAAGCGCAATTTTCAACGCGACTTCATATTTCGGCTGAATGGCCTTTAATAGCGAGGCTAGCTCTCCACGGAAGCCTTTTGCGAGTTGGTGAAGGTTTTGATACAATTCATTCGAACTGATTTGATCTCTGCGGTTCTGATCCAAGAACGTGAGCTCTCGGAGAAGCTGGTTATGCTGCTCTTTGAGTTTTTGCAGGTTCTGACGATTATCGAGCTTGCTTTGTCTTTCCTTTGATAAAGCCGCGAGCTGATCCTTAAGACTCTTAATCTCCTTTTCAAGGCGCGTAGAGTCCGTCTTTTTGATATTCGATTGCGTATCCACGTCTTTTAGCTTCATGTCCAGCTGTCTGAGCAGCTCGTCCTTGTTCTTGAGGGCTATTTCCGTGTTCTGCTCTTTACTTACTCCCAAGTTTTGCAACTCGTAAAGCTTCTCTAGTTCCTGCAGCATACTCGTTAGTTTCTCCCTTGATCGTTTCTCAACGGCCTTATATTCCTCATATATCTTCGAATTGCTCACTGCTTCCTTATCTTTGCTATCCTGCGCTTGTAGCTGCTTCATCACTTCGGCTCGCTCAGCCTCCAGTTGCTCTTTCGCCTGGGTTAGTTTCTTTACGCTCTGATTTAACGTGTCTAGCTGCTCGCGTAATTTTTTCAACGAGAGTTTCTTCGCAGAGATCGCTGCTTCCAGATGCTGTTGCTGGTCTTTCAAAGAAATCAGCTCGGTTGATTTCTCCATCGCGGTTGATTTCGAGTCATTAAACTTCTTTTCAAGCTCCTTTAGCTCCTTGCTGAGGTTACGCTGTGCCAGATCCTCTCGCTGGATTTGCAGATTCAGATTATTCCTTTCAGTAGTAAGTCTCTCAAGCTCCTCGTCGTAAGGCTCAAAATCCTTTATCATCTTGACTATCGCAGCGTCCTGTTCGAGGAAATTGTATAATTCGTTTGTTACCTCCAGCTCTTCGATCTCTCGGACCACGTTTGAATACTCGCTGAGGTTGTCGATGCTCTGCCTGAGGTGTTTCTTCTCATTCTTCCAACCGTTGATCCTATGCGAAAGGTCTTTCACCTCAGACTCTTTCTCCGTGAGAATTTCTTTAAGTCTGTCGTACTCGCCCTTGCAGTCAAAAGAGCCGGATAAATGTTCGAAGTAAAGCGCGAGGTCCTGAGGTGATTTGTTTGCAATGGTGTCAATTTCTCCTTGCATAAGCAGGAAGTTCTTCATGTAATAGTTGATTTTGTTATAATGCAATAGCGAGAAATATTCAGTTTTCGTGACCTGAGTTCCATCGATGTGATAGGTCTGTGCGCCTTTTGTGTCGATTGATCTTCTGATCTTCAGCTCAGTGTTGTCGGAGCAGGTAAAGCAGACAGAAACATAGCATGAACGAGCTTCTTTGGTTTTGCGTTCTGCTTGAACGAGGAGGTCGCGTCGGTAGATCAGATCGACTATTTTATCAGATCGTAGGGATTTGGTCTCGACGCCGAAAGCGAAACAGAGTGCGTCAGCGACATTGGATTTTCCGCCTCCGTTGGGTCCGATGATGCAGGTGAAGTTCATAAAAGGCCCGATGTAGTGGTAGTCCGCGTAGCTTTTGAAGTTTTGGACTTCGAGGTAATTGATTTTAATTAACGTCTTTTGCTGCGCGGAAATCTGGGCATCTTGGTGAGATGCGTCGGCATTTCTTGTTGCTGTTGAAGTGGATGCTCGTGTGGCAGAGGTTTTGCGGTGTGAAGATGTTGAAGTAGTTGCCATTGGGGATAGTTGGTTGGGATGTTCAAAATTTTTTTAAATTTTTGAAATCGGCGCTGTTTAAATATTCGAATCCGGATACTTTCGTGACTAACTACCAATTAGTCACTTTATTAATCGGATACTTTTTGAGTCATTAAATACGCTCCAAAAAATTCTTTTACCTTACGCAATGGATGTGAAGGAAATCCAGACGAGGATCGATCAACGATTCTGTCTTCTGACTCGCCATGATAGAGAGTTCGTTAAGGAATTTTCGCTTATGATAACTGAACCGCTCTTCTGATCATACCTGCAAAGAGCAGACAATTAGAAAGAAAGGTTAGCTGGACAAACCAACCGATTTGAATTAGGTAGTGAGAAAAGATGATACAGGAAAACTCGACTTCATGTTGTTAGTTAACTAAACAATTTTCCAAAAATATCTTTCGAGAAATTTTAATCATGAATGCTAATAATTGTGGATCCGTTAGACAAGAGGTCTACACAAGCAACAATAAGATCGCAGGCTCAGAAGTAGATCCAAAATCAGCTTCGGTTAACAATAATATTAGTAAGCGATCCGAATGGCTAGGAGTTTTTCGGGTAGGGTCGAAAATGCGTTCTCTGAATAGATTACCATTGACAAGCGAAAAATTAACAATGAAGAAGCAATTTGCCCAATAACTTTCGAAATCTGGAGAACCGATCATGCCTATCTTTCAGTAAGAGGAGAAACCTAGAGTTGTTTCGATAAGCGCAAGCTTCTCAGATAAAATAGATCTATCTTAGTATTAATTGTGCTCTCCCAAGAGTTCTTAACAAACGAAAAATAATAGAAAAACGTCTCATCATATCGAACTGACATAATAATTAAAACCACAATAGCTATTGTCATTTTCTTGCCTGAATGAAAATTTGCAACACGCTAAACTAAATTTTTACCTTTCGCATTACTTACAATTAAAACGTTAAAATAATTCAAAATTTAAATCTCATTGATAATGACCGACTATCTTCGAGCATTCTTCAGCTTCGGAGTCAGTGTTTCAGCCGTTTGGCTTGCACTCTTCATTTTCAAGAAAATTTGGATCTCCAGATTCCCAGCAGAAATCCCAACAAAACAGAAAACTCACAACGAAAAAGACAACTATCATCGACTCTCTACTCTGAGACAACTCTGGCAAGTCTTCATTCCCTTATGGAGAGAGTTCGATGCTCAGTACTGGGTTCAAAACGTCGGGCTTGACGCTTACTCCTACATCTATTTCCAACGAGAAATCCTCAAAATGCTTATGATATTTGGCATTTTCTCCTTATCCGTGTACGTACCATTCGTGCTTTGGCTTAAAGACATTGAAGTTGATACAGGCGCAGCTGAGACGGACTCTATCATGCATAGTTTATTCCTATATTTCTTCACTATTTACTGCGTGTTCACCATGTTTAAAATCCGAAGGGGACTAAAACAGCAGATATTACTAAGAAACCAATGGCAATCGACTTCTGGTTTCGATATTCAGAACTTCATGATGAGAAGCGTCCATGTGAAAGGCGTGCTGCCTGAGGACCGACGTGCTGAGTTTTTACGCGCAGAAATCGAGCAGTATCTAGATAATACTGGAGGAGGAAAGGTTTTATCGATAGTCAACGTGCCGGATTTTGCCGAGATCATTGATTTAGAGAACCAGCGTAATCGCTTAGAAAATGCACAGAGGTTGCTAGATGCCAATGAGCCTTACATGAGAAGGTAATAATACATCATCCTCTTCTGGAGGGCTGATCAATGATATTTAGATTGTGCTTACCAAAGAGGTTTAAGGATGAGAGTTATTACCAAAGCAAGCTAAAAGAGATTGACGATGCGTTAGATAAAGCCGTCATGAAACCTGTTCTTTCGTCAGGCCATGCTTTCATCCTCTTCGATTCTGCGGCCACAATGAGACGCTGTTTAAACTTCTTTAAGTAAATTAGCCAATCCGTTCTGTTTATCTCATTGGGTCTATTTTTTGCTAGATTGGACCCTCAAGCTCAGATTGAGATGGGCCTTGATTTGCTCAAGGACAAAATAAAGGAAGGAAAGCAAATTCTCTTGCTTAACAGAGCGAGAAACACCTCTACCTTTGGGAAATTCAATGATGAAGAAATAATACGAGGTCTCGAGGGCAAAGGGTAATGACTAATATCACACGATTCGTTTTCTGAAAGTAATTTAGACTCGTCATCGATATGGCACGAACGTTTGATCCTGTGGATATCTTTTGGGTCAATATGGGTGGAACAAGGGGTTTCTATTTCTTCAGGAGACTAGCGCTTTCTATTGCAGCGATTCTCATTCTGCTTTTCTTGACAACACCTGCTGTAAGAACAATAAAGGATGTACATGAACCTAACCTTACAATCGAATAGGTCCTCTTTAAAACACTAGCTCAGACAGAGCTCTTCTCTTTCCTCGAATTTTACAGAGGATTGCCTAAAGACACTCTGTTGGGATACATGCTGAACGAGTTCTTACCTCCTTTGATCATTATCAGCTTGAACGTCGTGCTTCTGTGGCTCATTGACTATTCTGGTATGATACGATCACCTCTATCTAGACTAATGTCTCTGCTATTATTAGCTTATATGGAGAGACACTATACGTACTCGGGCTGTCAGCTTTCAATCTATCGGAAGAGTGTTATCTACTTACTTCTAAACATGTTGGTGATTCCTGGACTTACTCTCACGGCGGGTAAGTCCTTGTTTACGCTCATCTTCCAAGACGGATACAATCTTACACAAGCGTTAACGAACTTCTATTACACCGACGCAGGTAATCTTTTCCCCGTCCTCATTATCCGCTAACAATAAACGTTCATCTGCGTATAGGCGATTTCTTCATTCTCGTGCTTATTCAGACAGGCTGTCTCTCAGGAGCGTCCAATCTCCTTAGAGTTGGAGAGATAATGTCCTCTTTCGGTTCTCCTTGGCTCGCGCATTACCGAAGGACTTATTTATGCGATATTGAAAAGTGGAGAAGAAGGGAAACCGACACTTTTCCCTTTGGCTACTCCTTCGCGCAGATGGTCTGTAACTTCGCGATTGTAATGACCTTCAGGTAAACAACCCCATTATTTCATTCTAGTAACTGAAATTAATACATATAGCCCGACCAAACCTATCTTATTGTTACCAGGGATGCTTTACTTCTTCATCAGACACCTAGTTGACTCCTACAACATCCTCGTAAACCATAGAAAGGAAATCGATAGCTCGTGCCGATTGGTAAGCAAATCTACTGCTTTTGAAGAGGTTTACTCATATAAATTACTTGTTATCAGATTGAAAACGTCCTGGGTTTCTCTGTTAGTACCTGCGCGATGATTATCTTCATCTACTCAGTCTCATTCTTCTATAACAAGCATTACACTGCTTCAATTTTGACTCTCATCCTCTTCGCAATCACGGTTTTCCTTGCAACTCAAGTCTCCCACTCAATCTACGTTGAGCTCGAGCCATTAGGAAGTTCAGAAATTCAATATTCCAGCTCAGAGGCCGAAGAAGCAGTCAAATTTTGGGAGAAAGCTTACAGCCAACCACTGCTCGTGAGCAATACTGAGCTGCTGGTACAGACCGACAAGAGGACAGTTGGCTATGTGTTGAACAATTACAGCTCTCAGGAGATTTCAGTGCGACTCAGTCATAGAAAGCCCGCATATGATGACAAACCAAGGGAAATAAGCATGAGTAAATTTGGAAGCAAATCCAACGATAGTTTCTCTAAGCAAAGCAATGATGAAGAGAGGAACCTTTCTGATGATACGAATATTGAGATTGCGTAAGACTCGAGCTCATGCACTACATGAACAATGCTCCTTTTAAAGAGATAATATGTGATAATTGATATTTATTTTGAAAGAGATCCAGGGAATAAATGTTACCTGGGCTCATCGGTACCAAAGAATTCAAATCCTTTACATTTTAATATATCCTGTAGATGATATATCATTGCTCAATTGTAAAAAATGGATCTAATTTTGATAATCCAATGAAAAAAATTGTCATTTAAGCGCTCTAATAATAGCTCTAGTCTGCTTTGACTCATTATAGGACTCAAATTGTACGACTTTAGTGTGAGTGAGGAAAATTAACAACAGAGGCTAATCAGCAATTCTGATGAGAATTCCAATGTATCAGAATTTTGTAGAATTGAATGACAGCGTTTTAAAAGTTATACAAAGAAATTTTTCATTCTGATCATAATTGTTGGAGATGGAATCCAAGTCAACAAGCCCTAAGCAAGTTCTCAGCATCGGACCAGGAGTCGCGCTGGACATAGAGGAGTTTATCTCCATGCTCAGCAAAATAAAGCAGGATCCTAAATATCAGCAAAAAGAGCTTCTCAAAGGGAAATTTAGACCTCTATGGGGCGGATTGCTCCTCGATATTGACGAATTAGTTAACTACATCGACACCAATTTCGAAAAGTGCAAGAGAGACCTCATTGCTCATGAGAAAGGCCAGCAGAGTCCACAAGCAGAAGCCACAATGAAGCTATTAAGAGAAAGGATTAACGAATACAAAGGCAAAGACGTGAAGAGCTCCGAAAAGCATCCTCTCTTCTCACCTATATCAAATGAAAAAAGCAAAGGTCTCGGCTCCTTCTTGACCTCTCTTGCAGAAGGTCTACGCCGGGAAGCTGACGCCTCCTTTACTTTTAATTCTTTAGGTTTTCAAGCCGTCGAAGTGGATCATACGCCTGTAGAAACACCAAGTATCATTTGTGCAGCCTTCGACCAGAAAAGCCTTGATCAGAAGAGCATGGACATCTTAAAAGACGTTAAATTCATCAGAAGGTTCACTGCGGACCCATCCCCGATATATATGACCCTCGGCTGTATCTTGCTCGACAATATGATCGAATTCGAGAACGCTACTATCGATATGGAGATCAAAAACGCCCTTACTCTGCTCCAAAGTCACAATGATGTGATGCCTGATCGTCGAGCCATCTACAAACAAGTGGGCGCACAATACAACAGTCTCATCATTTTCATTAAAAAAGAGATATCTAGCACTATTACCCTCAATGCACCCACAGAGAAGCTCAAACAAAAGATATATGAGATTCTCCTCTCAAAGAAACTCCACATGACAACTCTATCGGCAGTTACGAGAGCTGTTTTCGTGGCTTATATACTGAAAAACCCATTAAATGTCTACGGACAAGATTTCAACGATGCTGTATGGACTGAGTTCATTACGTTGCCGGATAAGCACATCTCGAACCTCTGCCAACTATTTGCGAAGATCTTCTCGTTTAAGGTTAATCTCATTGAAAGCAGCCTAGCGCTCTTCGGAAACCAGAGCTTAAATCGCAAGGAAATATACCCGACGCCAGGAAAAGCCGAATTTGCTTTTGAAACAACGATAGTAAATATACAGGGTAAAAATAAAGCATTTAAGGCCATTGGCTACTCAGAGAACGAGTTTTCGGTACCGCTGACGAAACAAACTTCAGCAGACGGTCTACTGGAGTGCTCGGTCTGCTCAGTCCCGGTGTCTAGGCAGGATGTCTTGGTAAACAAGCTCTGCGGTCATGTGTACTGCATTTACTGTATAGAAGATACTAATATGACAGTATGCGGTGTGACAGGCTGCTCGCAGCCATTGAATACGGACTCAATGGGACTCTCTGGATTAGTTGCTCCGAAGAAAAAGACTGTTAAAATCTTTGAGGAGCAAAAGACGAATGAGTGCTCTATCTGCTGCCTCGATTTAAACAAAAGTAAGAACTATGATAAGTTATTAAAATGCTAATTTTTTGCTCTTTTGCCTAGATATTGAAACCCTCCCTTGCTTCCATCTTTTCCACCCGAACTGCATTCAAACGTGGCTGAAGAAGGATAGAACTTGCCCAGTTTGTCGCATTAAAATTGAAGCAGATTTCTCGTGCAGTGTTTAATATCAACGATGCGAATAAAGCAAAGCTTGAGCTGTTTTTTTGTTTTTTTTTTAGGGATTTGATATCTTCTTGTTTAACAATTACATATTTTAAATTTCGTTGGAAATTAACAAGATCCAAAAAAACAGATGGTTGCTGAAATGATCAATAGCGATAAATTATGAGTTGGAAACCCTTGAAAATTACTTGGAAAATCAATAATGACTAACCATCTTGATCTCCTTAGATATCGGAGTAACTCGTTTAATCTCAAATTATGTAGAATTACTTTTAGCATTCAATTTTAGTAAGATAGGAAAGTGAGAAGGGCTGATTCAATGGATTTTCTAGTCAAAAGCGATACACAGGGTGTGTAGCATTCTAACCGTGATCGCGCAGTTACAACATTCAGCTGAAAATATTGATGATATAATTCAACAAATTTAAATGAATATCGTCAATCTTAATGAAGATTGGCTGCTCTCTATTCCATAGAAATGCATTTTCAGGAATTCTATTCAAAGTAATCGTTACTCTGTCGTTAAGTGCTTCTTGCAAGATTTCCTAATTAGGAGCAATATATCTCCTTATCAATATTTCAGCATTCAATTTCGTTAGCATAAAATTACGGTTTCTGTAATAATATTTTGTGAAATATTCGAAAGAAGCTTCATCGGAATATTCCCGGTCAGTAAAAAAGAAAAATGGAAGAACAAACAAAGAAAATCAAATTCGAATACTAAGCTCACTATCCTTTTTTCCCCTCCAGCTTGATAATTACGATACTCTGTGATTCAAGCTCTTTGCTGAATTTTTTGTGTATCTATTAGCAGACTCTTTTTTTTTTTTCAATTTCTGGAACTTATACCTTTACATCTCTGTTTTTTAGTGAACATAGCCTTCAAAACTTAATCTGAATCCCGCTACTCGAAAGCTCTCTGTGTTAACTTATTATTAATTTACTGCTCAAAAGAACAGTCTATCTAAAAATAAGAATAGCTCCTCAGGTATTCATCACTGATTGCCAATAAAAAGTATGCTTCGAAATGACTGAAATTATATTCTTTATATCCAAATCGTTCCAGCAACATATTTACTGCACTAAACGGTTGAACCCAAATTTTCCATTAGAAATACGATTAAAGAGGGCACTTGATACCCCATTTATTCACTCACCCTTGAACCCTCACCATCCTGCCATTTCAGCATAAACCACCCTAATAGGGTTTTTCATTGCTTAAAAAACCGTATTTAACTCCTCTGGCAAGTAACTCAGGCGCTTTTTCTTGATTTAAAAGAAGTTTTTCTACTTAATAAAATCTGGTGTTATCAGATCGACTGATTCCTTAACGGCAGACTCTCAAAACTAAATGGGTGATTCCTGTGCCGGACACCGGCGAAGGGGTCAATAGGATCGGCCAGCCAGCTTTTAATTTTAGAATTGAGTCAGAAATGCTTTCAGAATCAATTCGCTTCGATTTCCACTGCATCCACTGAACATTCTATGAATTTTTTATCGACTCTAACTTCTGTTAATTCGAGAAATTCGGTCTATAAATATTTAATTAATTGGTTTGCTTGCACAAAAATCGATTTCGAAACTAGTTTATTCTCCGAGCAAATCAATGATGAAAGAGTTCTACAAGTCACTCGCGGCGTTTCCTGACGAGAAGTTCGTGTCTGAAGACCGCGTTTCTGAAAGCATCCTCCAAAACGTCCGAGATCCTATCTGCCTGAGCGTACCCAATATCTTTTGCAGAGATTCTCCCGCAGAATGTAAAAGATGCTCCCAAGTTTTCTGCGCCAAGTGCGTCGAACTGATCGCCAAGTCAGACGCCAAATGCCCCAACTGCCGCGAGTACCTCCAAGTCCGCAAAATGAACAAATACCTCAAATACATTCTCTCGAACCTCAAGCTGCGTTGCCGTCTCTACGAGAACGGTTGCCCCGTGGCTTTGCCTCTAGAAGAGCTAATAGAGCATGAATCGCGCTGTGAGTTCGAAAGCGTCCAATGTCCGAAGGAATGCGGTGAGGTTCTCCTTAAGAAAAACTTGCCAGCGCATTCAGATAAAGAATGTCCTCTAGAGCCTGTCGACTGTCCTCTCAAGGGCTGCAACACGAAACCAGCTCGCAGTCAGCTGGAAGAGCACAAGAACGAGTGTATGCATCGCGATGATGCGTTGAAATTGCAAGAAGGGGCACAGACTGTCACTGGATTAGATGCCTCGGATTTGATTCCGGAGACTACATTGAGCTTTGAAGTTCGGCTTTTCAATGCTGATATCTCGACCGATTTCACCACGAAAGGCTCTGACTCATCGGAGACACCCGATGACCGCTCGACGGTTGATTCGAAGAGGAGTGAGAGAATCAGCGTGCATCGTTACAGGATTGAGACTTGTCCGTATCAGAAATACGGTTGCACTTTCTGCGGGAACCAAGCCGGACTAGCCGCGCATGAACCGAGATGCAAATATGGAGATAGCAAGAACCAATTGAGGAAGAGATTTTACTCAGAGCAGATTCAGCCGACAGAGATTCAGGACTTCTCTGCCGAAAATGTGAGTATTAAAGCTTCAAACTAAATCCGTTGGAGAGGAAGCGCCAGCAGTATTTGTAACTGCTAGCGATTTATCATTAAAGACTGAGTGAGAACTGCGAAAATCATGTATTTTTAATTAATTAAAGAGGAGTGTAGCTCAGGAGTGAGCTAATACTACATTAATTCGTGTGCAAATATCTTTTTTCATGTGAGTTACTAGTTAGTTGCAGGGGAATTTCCAAAGTTTTCTGTTGATAAATGTATTTCTTTTATTTTTTAATTTTTTTGTTATAGTGGACTGCACCTATTATATGATCGAATGTACAGTTGTTTATACTCCCGACAACTATGTTGATGATGATATATAAAAATAAGTTGAATTTTCGATGTATTTTTACATTTGTGATTGCTCCTCGAATTTTCGATACAAGTAATACAATTAACTTGTAATGACCTGCTAACTCAACAAAAGCTTTATACTCTTTTCGATGTTTTTCAAATTCTTTTAGGGAGTTAGAAAAAAGAAACCCACCGAAGATACCGAAGATACCGAAGATACGCTTTGGTAGGTAGCTTACAAAGAGTATTTACCTTGAATAGTTATAACGTGATAAAGAGACCTCTAGTATGAGCTATGCTGCCTTTAAATCCAAAATCGTAGAGTCCCTTTACAAACTCTAGAGTGATCGCTTTTGTAAAGGATTTGATTGTCAGTAATTGTTTGATTTTCAAATCTCTATTTCTTTAAAGAATCTTACAAAATCGGAGGCAAATCATGGATTCTCTCGACCAACACAAAATCGAAAAAATTCGCGATAATGAAGTATGGGAAAAGAAGAACGGCCCTGACGCACCAGAAGAAAAAGATAACAACCAAAATGAAGAAGTCAAAGAAGAGCCTAAACCAAAGATCAGATACAATATCATTGGAAAGGACATTGTCCCAGAACCTAATTCAACCAATATAGAGATGTGCTGCATGCGAATCGGCAAAATCGAAGGGTTAGAAGGATGTAAGGAACTTAAACAACTATCCTTCCGCCAAAACTTGATAAGAGTCATCGAAGGACTCGAAAATTGCACTGAACTCGAAGAACTCGAGCTCTATGACAATAAAATCTCGAAAATCGAAGGGATTTCTCATCTAAAGAAGCTTCATGTGCTGGATTTATCCTTTAACAATATTCAAAAGATCGAGAACCTGGACGGCCATCCAGACCTCGAGAGACTCTACTTGCTGAGCAACCGAATCAAAAAAATCGAGAATGTACCTTTCTTCCCTAAGCTACAGCTCATCGACTTCGGTTCAAACAAAATCAGCGAAATGGAGAACCTTGAGACTTTTACTCACGTTACGGACCTCTGTTTTTCGAAAAATAGGATCAAAGAGATCAAAAACCTCAAGGATTTCACGAATCTCACGAGCTTGGCGCTAAGCGCCAATAAAATCACAGAAATAAAAGGACTTTCGACATTGGTGAATCTGCGAGAGCTTCAACTTGCGGAGAATTTCATCACGAAGATAACCGGCCTGGATAATTTGTCGAAGCTAAAGACGCTGGATCTGTCGTATAATCAGATAGATAGTCTGAAGGGGCTGGAGAATCTGACTGCGCTGGAAGAGTTTTGGTTGAATGCGAATAAGGTTGAGAATTACTCTGATTTAGAGCTTTTGGCTCCTAACCGGAAGCTATCGGTGATATATCTCAGCGGGAATCCTGTGAGTATGATACCTGGATATCGACAGAAGCTGCTGGATTTGCTACCTTACCTGGATCAAGTAGATGGAACGCTAGCCAGAGGAAAAGTCAATGTAATTACGTCTAAATGATTGCGATTTCGTAGAAACTTACGCTTGGATATCTAATCTCAAAGTGTTTTGGATATTTGATTGTCGCTGCTTATATTAAGGGCATTAATGTACATTTTTAGAGTTGCCAAATTTCGAAGAGACCAACTAATTAAAGTAATATCACAAAAAGAGAGAGAGATTACATTTGCTTTATTGTTACAAAGAGAAAAATGAAAGTTGAAAGAAAAATTTTAGTGAGCAGATTTAAATGAGAATAGTTAATAGTTTAGATATACTAAAAAGTAAATGGAAGAATTCATCATCAATAAAACTTCAAAAAGGCACATGCATACTATTTGATTATATTCATGTAATGTATTGGGTGGGGATCAGTAATCCCCTCGAAAATTTAAAAATTAAAACGAAAATGCTTCTTCCCTTGCTTTGAGGTTTTTGTTTTTTGGTTCCTCCTCCTCTGCAATTCATTAATGCGTAGAGGAATTTCTCTTTTCTTCTTGATTGGAGTTTCAAAATCCAATATAGAAGTTAGCTTCGCTGTTTTTCCTTTGAGAAGAATGAGTTCATAATCCTTTCATTGATCAGGATGTCGTAAGGGAGAGCTAAATCCAGTTTTTTGCATATTGGTCAGCAAGGGTAGGTGGCTTGTTTTCAGACTTCCTTCCGTTTGGTCAGATAGATAGAGAGTATGGAAAAGTCCTTTGATTTCGCTATATTTGAACGATACAGCTCATAAGTCTGCTTAAGAGCTTGAATCTGTTGCAAAGTACGGCTAATCAAAGGCGTAATTTTGGATTGTTTCCCGTCGAGTGGCTTGGTTCCAGATACCATCATTCTCACTCAAGTCAGATGTAAAAGCATATATACACAGCATGCTGTCATGTTTAGCCTTGGTTGATAATCCTTAAACTCCTCACGTCGACTCTAACTAATTCAAAAGAATCTATCCACCAGTGTCTACTAACTAAGATGTCGTGTACAAGTGTTAAAGGATGACATGTTCGTGCTTAGTGCGTAGGCCCGATTGCAAAAATGATGAATTTCTTAAAAATTTCCTTAGGTAAAAAAGGAAGCCTGCACAGCTCGTCCAGCGGATGCATGAACTAGTTCACAAAAATCAAAACTTACTCGATGATTAGCCATGTCAAAAGAGCTCATCCATTGTGTCCAAGGAGACGGGCAACTGTATTGGGCGTTCTTTCACTCCTTGAATTATTGATAATTTAACTTATCGAGTGCCACTGAGTATTTATAGCCGAATTTTAATTGCCTATTTACCCTCAATAAATTTGTCTTAATCGAATGGGTGATTGTCCCATTTTAATTTACTGACCTTCATATTTCAACAAAAAACAAAGGAACTATCTTTCGTTCAATGCGAGGACATCCAGCATGGAGGTACCTGGGCAAGGCGATATCGACGGTGGTTAGATGGAAAATGAAAATTTTTTCGAGGCTTGAAGTGTCTTTTAGACTTTCTACCCGTTTTAAAAATAAATTTACCCAAATTCGAACAATAGAAGATTCAAGTTAAATTCAAGAAGAAACTTGGATGGGTAGATTGAAATATACTCTGCTAATCCATTAACGAAAGCCTAAATTAGAGTTGCTCTTGGATAGCACGCGATCGATTTATAATTTCATAGATTTTCAAAATTTTTATGGAGCCCGCAATGCGAACTCAATTCTCACAGAAGCAATGTGAAAGGTGTGAAAATTGCATATGAATAAGGTTTTTATCTGAGTGAGTAGTGATCGAATCAGTTAAGAAAATGGACAATTTAGAGGGTACTTCAAATCATATTGAAAGAGAGATTAACTTAAAATTGTTTTTCAAACTCGCCTCATGTTAACATCTGTCATTTTCGAATTGAGCACATTTGGATTGCAAATTATGGGAAAAAAGTTGGAATTTACTTTGTTTTTCTATCCAAAAAAAAAAATTAGCTCCAGACTCATTCTTTCAATCAACAATAATCTTGCATGTTGAGATAGTTCTTGCACTCTTATACCTTTTTTTTTATATCAAAGAACCACCATCGCGTTCCATACAAATATTCCAGCAACTGCACCGAAAATATACAGTTATCGCACCACAGCAGCCTTAAAACAAGCAACCAGAAGTAGAAATAATCATTATTTTTCAAAAAAATCAGCCAGCACTCTTAATAACACCCCTTCATAACTCTCAAGCTTTGAAAGCTGAGTATTCGGTAAAGGTTTCTGAGCAACAAAGGAAGTGGGTGGGGGTTTCTCTTAACTTCGAATTTAATAATTTTTAATTAATACACGAATTGCTTCCCATCATGAAGCGACCCCTTGCCTGCTCTGCCAAGACTGTTTGTTTCTAAATTCCTCTAGGAATTTAGAATGAATCTCTACCCCACGAACCCACATATACTAAAGAAGATTTGGGCCAAAAAACCAGTTTCTGAAGCCCAAACTTTGCCCCAATCGAACTCTCTTTATTCGAACCAGCAGCAAACCAAAACAAAATCTTTCTCTCTACTCGCTAACCTCTCAGAAGACTCAACTCTCAGACAAGACAACCCAGCTTTCTCTCATACCAGCACTAAATCCCAGCAACAGCAGTCAAATCCGAAGTTTTCATTCGCAGATGCCAATAACAGCAACCGCCAGGCCCGTCCCACCAAAGTAGAAGTCCACCAAGCATCGAACTCGGCTGTCATTATCATTACTGACAATCCAGCTTCTTGCGGCGAGCAATCTGGAGGTGATTCTCCAGGTTCCGGCCAAGGAGATGGAGAATCTGATGGTAGTGGTGGAGGTGACGGGTCTCCCAGCGGAGAACGAAGTTGCAGACCTCCTCAGAAGAAAATTAAACGCGAAAATGACCACCCAAGTCCGAAACAATCCATCAATTTCAACCCTCAACCAGCGCGGATCAATCTCAGTTCTTCTAATCGGAATACCGCACAACAACGTCCAGAATTTGAAATTGAGAGTAATTGCAGTACTAATGACATGCAAGCGGAAGAGAAATCTGACTTCTCGCCTCTTTTGGGATTCGCCCAAGGATCTCAGAGTGAATATCCGAAGGAGGAAGAATTTAAGTTGGATGATGAAAGCTTTTTCCCTGACTCAACAACGTGCAGTGATGAAGACAACTCCTATCTCAAAGAAGCTGGCGAAATTGCTTCTCATTTCGAAGGAATTTGCGCGAGCAGACGTTGTGCCAGTGAAACGGCATTACTCCAATTCAAGTAATCTTCTAGTAAATAAGACGGGAATTGATAGTTTGGATATAGATGCAAGCTCGGACACCCATTCGAGTTAAATCTAAGCGAAGTCCGAGGAAAATGGTGTCCTCGATGTGAGAAAAATTTGCAAAAGCTAAGAGAATATGCTCAGTCTCATAAAGGAAAAGTCATGAATGCTTTCTTCAGCGATCGGATTACCTACCAATGCGAAAAGGAGCACACCTGGACAATTGGCTATAAGAAGTAAGTATCCTCTAGCGTTAATGTAATGGAGACGTTTATTTTCGTTCTTCAGTGCACAGAAGCGATGGTGCGCGCAGTGCGCCAAGGCAGATCGTGCGGCGATTAAGCAGCAGTTCAAACAAGAAAATCAAAAGAAGCAGATGATGGATGCGGAAGTCCAAGTAATTCTTTTTTGGGTATTATCCTTCTAAACTCTCAATAGAAAAAGCTTTTCGAAGAGGCAAGAAAGAACACGCAAATCCCATCAAACAACACAGGGCCAACCCATTTGCCTTTCCAGAAGCCACCGCAATCTGCGAATGACGCGAAAAAGAATATAATTGAATATTTCGAGAAGATTGAAGCCAATGTGGACCAACTCGCTAGAAAACACACTGCTGAATATATGGCTTCAAAAGACTTTAATGGACAGTGTACTCAAGAACAAGTACTCCAAGTCTACAAAGTCGCGCTGATGCCCGAGCAGATATTCAAGTCGTACATGTAATTGAGCTCTTAAATGAATAAATTATTGAATTTATCTCTCTTTTTTTTGGGAATAAAGGTTCAATCTTCCTTTAGACGCTCTAAAGGCTGATTACAGACGATTGGTTAGACTCGTCCATCCTGACAAAAACAAGCATCCGCAAGCGGCGACTGCATTCCAGAAGATTCACAAGGTTTATGAGCAAGCTATCAGTAAACTTGCTCCTAAAAGTTAGTATTTGAGAGAGAGAAATTCGATTAAAGAGAATGAAATTGGAGAAGAGCCAAGCTTCAGAAACCCCTATTATAGAAGTCGACAGTGCATACCAATAAGATTTCATATATATAGAGCTAGTACCCCATTTGCGCAATACACCAGCTTGAATTCACTTATATGCCCATATATTTCTTTGTATGACCACAAGGATCCCACAAATTTGAGCCGCCCCACCGTAAAAAAGCTGTTTTTATTAGAGATTATTAACATTCGGAACGAGGTAATATCATGGTTTAGAAATATGAACAAGAATGAAGTTATAAACAAAATAAATAAACAACAGGAAATTTCAAAATTTGTTGTAAGTTAAAATTTGTAGTGTTCTAAAAAAACGATATTATTCGCGTTTCTAAATTTTGTAGAAATATAGAAGGAACCTAATGAATTTCGCATATTGGCTGTTATTTCTTTTTTCTTCAAGGATCTTATGATAACGCCTCGAAATTTCTTTCATAGCCTCACTTAGTGAGGTTTCTGAGGTAAACAATAGTTGCTGGGTAGAGGTTTAAGGCTGTTTGGGCCAAATCCATGAAATGCTCTAAAAGGAGGATTAGAAAGCGAAAGAGATAAGTAAATTACCCATGGCAGTTAGTGAAGTTTTGAGGAGCAGTCGAATGTGTAGGTGTATCTGAACTGGAGCCTCCAGTTAAGAAATATTGGGAATTTCTCATTGAAACTGCGGTGTTTTGTTTCATTGTAAGTTGTGAATTTACTTTCAGGCTTTGAGGCCTGTGTGTCATAATTGGAGTATTTTGCATCGTTTTCAATTATTATTTTGGCGATAGTCGCAGGTTAAACGCGTGGGATTGTCGCGATATCTAGGATTTGTAATTTTGATATTTTTTCTCGGCGAGTCGTTTTTGGGCTAGTTGATGCGATGCACTGGTGAAAAAATATATTTCAGCCCCCACCTTCAAAATTAGCCTCTAATTAATTTTTGGATTAACACGTTGGTTTGTCACAATAGCAGAGGAATTATCGTTTCTTCTGGCTAGAATTTGCATGCGATGCCTTTGGTTTCTCTGGAAAGGGCATGCTCACTGTTAGATGAACAAGTAATTCATCGAAGCAGGACTAGGGTTATCGATTTGTCATCATTTAGAATAATCAGGTCGTGATTTATATACCACATTTACTGGATTGGAAATAATTACATTTGATTGATAATTTTTTTTTTCGAACTTAGAATTTCAATGAAGCTGAAAAACTGCATATCACTCTTCGCCTGTAAAAAGAGACAACAAAAACCGATGTACTTGACTTTCTCGAGGCCTCTTACTAAATCAATCATGAAAATAATGATAAAGAATAGAGTTTCTTTTTCATTTTATTGAACATCTATGAAATAATAATAACTCTAGATTAAAGAGTTTTTAGTCCAACAACCAAATTTTCGTGAAGCCTCCAGAAGTTGCCTTGCTTTAGTGATTCGCTGATTCAGGCGAACTTCGCTCCAAAAAAAATTTATTGAATTTCCTATCGTTTTACATCGTATCAACGAGCTTATTTAAATTTTACCAAAAGAAAGATCTTATGGAAACTATTCATATTCAAGAAGAACCCCAACTTCTATTCCAAGGCGCAGAAAGTGTAAAATCAATCTCTAAACTGAATTAGTAAACTCACAGCCGGTATTTCTGAAAGCGGATCTACAAGCAGATGTTTTTAGGAGAGTTTGCTATTGTCAAAGAGCGGGTCAAACGCAACTACCGAAATGAAGCACTCGACGCTAGTCTAAACTCTCAACGAACGATTTCGGTAGCTTCCCAGCGTTATTCTTCAACCAATAACCCCAATTCATGTGATAGGAGGCAAAAAGCTTAAACCGAGCAAGAAAAGCCGGCGTGAACGTTCCTTATGTCATGTACGTGGATACTACTAACAATAAACTCTACCTTCAGTACGTGAAGAATTCAATAATGGTTAAAGATTACTTTCAATCCCTTCATAGCGCGAAGCGAGCTTGTAATTTGATGTTTTGAGAAGAATAAGCAATCCTGATCGTCTTATATATATACAATAGTTCCTGACACGGTTTTGCAGCAAATTGGAGAAAATATCGCCCGATTACACGATTTTGATGTCATGCATGGAGACCTAACGACTTCAAATATGCTGATCAGATTCGACGAAGATTTTTTCGATCTAGCAAAAAAAGGCACCGTTCCTAACATAATGACAGAAGGAGACTTTTGTGTTGTAATTATCGCAATATTTGCTGGTTAATAGCCTGCGATAATTATTTAGTACATGATTGACTTTGGGTTGAGTTACAGAAGTTCAAATCCTGAGGATAAGGCAGCAGATCTCTGTATATTAGAGAAAGCGTTTCTGGGCACTTTTCCTGACTGCCAGCAAGAGGTTTGCTTAAGATAATTGCTAAACGTGACAATAACGATGAGTTAATAGCTAGATACCATTCTGGAGGCTTACGCAACGGCTTCTGTTAAAGGAAGCATGGTAGTTAAAAGACTTGGAGATAGTATTTCAGATTATTTTCAAATATCGAATGTTAATAATCCGTTGCCCGTAATAGTTCGGAAAAGAGTAAGGAACAGACTCCCATTTCCCGAATCCAACAGATGAGAGGGATGCTGCGTTGGGTGTGGTATTGCAACAAAATTATTTGTGTGCTTATAGTTGTTCGTTTTAATGAATATTGCATATTTCTTAATCATTTCAATTCTTTCTTTGAAAATATCCAGATAGCAATGGACAAAACGAGAATGAATGTCTATCTCCTTCTATTGTTAATTAGAGGCTTTTATTTAAAAATTTGATTGGCTAAATCAATATATCCTACTGAGAACCGAATTAAAACTACTACTACTTATTCACTCACTAGCTCAGGTCAAATGGAAAATTCTATACAGAAACCTAGATCCGAGAGCACTTCAGAGGCAGAACGGGAGCAAAAACGAGGCTTTGATCGGATAGGCGGAAGCGGTACTAAGCGCGCATTCCTTGCAGAGATGCGGCTGGAGCACTCAAATACTTACGCCGAAGGCGTCGCTACTCAGCCCAGAGAGCTTGAAATCAGCTGTCTGAGAGAATACGAAGAGATCATTGAGCTTTGTTCTTCGCGAAAGCTGAAAAAAGACGTCGAAAAAGTCTTTGAATCAGTCGATGCGGAGATCGAGGACCTGATAAAATGCCTCAATACATTCCGAACTAACCTACGCGCAAACTGGGTCGAACAGGTCCAACAGCCGCTCACAGAGAGCGAACTACAGCGCTACGAGCAGCTGAAATCAGACATTTCGGTCTTAGCACCTGAACTGTCATTAATCGAGTTCAAGGACAAAAAATTCAGCGCGAAATTCGATAACTATCTGCATAACATAAAGGAGTTCAACGCTTTCTCTGCTAAGGCCAAGCACAGATACCAACAGCAAATAGATTCTATTCGCGGGGTTCAGAGCAAAATTAGCACTCTTGTCTCGAGCTCTAAGATGGCGTTTGATATGTTTACTCAATCCTATCAAGAAGACAGAAAAACGCCAGATAATGACCGCTATGATCACGATGATAGCTTATTCACGTTTCCAGAGCGGCTTGAAGTGACTAAGAGGGTGGATGTGGAGTTATCAAACGTATTGAAAGGAGCTTGCTTTATTCCGGAAGAAAACCTCCTCGCGCTCGGTGGGACCACTGAAATCGCACTGTTCGAATGGCCCTCACTAGCACATGTCCACACGTCACAACTTTGCCATGAGAAACAAATTATAAGACTCGTCTATTCGCGTTTACTAAAGAAACTGATTAGTTGTTCCGCCGATAACACCGTGAAACTGTGGAACTTGAATGGCAAATCGTTGAACAGATATAAAAAATATGAGCATCCTGGAGCCGTGTACGCTGTGGAGATTATGGAGGAATCGCAGAAAATAATAGTCGCTGGGCAGTTTCCTGTGATATATATCTGGAATTTGTTCGATGATTCCTATAGACTCATCGAAGAGAACTTTCGGGCTCCAATCTTCGCTATCAAATATATCAACTATAGTAAATCTCTTGCTGTAGCTAATTCACAAGATGGTTCTATTTGGATATATAGCTTAGTGGATTTACAATGCAAATACAAGCTCAGTGGTCATAGCCAAGAGAAACCGATCTGGTTCTTAGATTACTATCCCAAGGAAGACCTACTGTACAGCGCAGGGTCAGATGGAATTGTTAATGTTTGGAGTGGGAAAAACGCAAAAAATTTCGCATTGAAGAAGAAAATTTCTCTTGGACAAAGTAATCTCACAGAAATATGCTCTGCTTGTTCGAATGAGAAGGTTATCGCGCTCTCCAGCGACGAAAATGAGTCTTCGCTGGTGGTTTCTGATGGGAAGGCTGGAAAGCCAACCATTGTGGTTGACTTCCCGAATCTGACTACGTCAATCATGCTCCATGATCCGAAGAGAAAAGAACTCCTTGTCGCAGCAAACGGCTTCGATGGAATATGCAGTTTATTCGTTATTGCTCAAAAAAAGAAAACGACTGGATCGAATGTAAGAAAGTACTCTGAACCATGCTTTTAGTACTTATTGACGTGAAGTCACGAGAGTTGTAGCTTCTATCCAGTATACAATACAATATATAATTCTGTTTTAAAAAGTGCATAATGTCTGTTTCAAAGGTTCATTTATTCAACACAATGAGAAAAAGTCCGATCTCGAGGGTAATCGCTTAATCTATTAGCTTACATTTGCCATTCAATTGCTATCGAGCCAAAGGATATATATATGTAATATACACTCGATTCTCGCCTTTCAAATGAGGAAATCTTATTGGAACTGAGGAAGCAGTGGGAATGTATTGAAATTTTTATTTCATTGTGAAATATAAAGGAAAACCGCAATTACGGTCTGAGGTTAATTTTGTAATTAATTGAGCGGGAATCTTGCTTTTATTAAGTAACAAAGGCGCAAAAATAAATAAATTCAAATTCAATAATCAATAGCCAAACAAATCTCATGGAAATCGAACCAACCACCGACACATTGGAACGTCGCTTAGTGAATTCCTCCATCGACTACAGCAAAGAAGGTTTGGTGGCGGTATCAACTCAGCTTTTTCTCTTTCATGACACGAATTCATTAGCTCAACAATTTATTTATTAACTATCGCTTGACTCTCAGCGATTTCATGGACCAACTCGAGGCATGGCACCTCAACGCAGGACATCTTGGGAAAACACTGTAACACTGCTCTATTTTCAAGAAATGGACTTTTCCTGTTCATAGATCCACAGCTGAAGTCGGTGCTTTTGCTACGACTCTGCGAGAAGAGCTCAGCCAGCGTCCAAGTACTTACCCTATGGGTTTTGATAAGAAAAAAACGCCTTCATCAATGACAATGACTCCGATGAAAGACCAAGGCAAAAACTCTCCTTTCATGGCCAGCACAGTGAAAAAATCGCCTTTTAAAACCGAAGCCGACCTTAAATTCGAAAGCCGCCAAGACAAAGTAACTCCGGCCTACCTTCCGACCTCTCACCCTTGTCTTCCAGGGAACGGTCTTGCATACTTCTGAGGGCGGAGATTTGATTTGCCCTGATAAATTATTGAAGAAAGTTTACGTAGAGAAACTGAAAGTTCTCGAGTCGTTTGAAGACCAAATGTAAAAAATACTCTTGAATGTTTTTAGTTATCAATGAATCATCTAGGTACACTACTTACAAAATGAGAGTGGAACAACTTACGAATCGCGTGAAGTTCTTGAAGCCATTCCTTGCTTCTCAAATAAAGCAAATAGATCCAACGTTTGATGGTTTTGACAAATTATCTAAACTCAACGGCGTACTTCCATGGTCTCCGCTGTATTATGTCTTAACACTTCTCATTATCTAGGAGGAAAAGATAACTTGCATCGGCGTGATACAAAACGACTCTACAGAAACGAAGATTGACCGCAATTCTATTTTCTTCGAATGTCCCGATGATCAATCGACTAACTCGGCATTTCTGGAAACGACAGAAGTATCCTATATATCCACTACTTTAATCTAACTTTACAACTCATTAGTTACCTGAGTTCCATTTGTATCCTTCCCAAGTGGTTGCGGTGAAAGGAACACTCGAAACAGAGAATAACAAGTTCATTTGCAATGCGATTTATAACATGAAAATGCACCCAAATATCAAACTAAACAACGACAAAGATATCAAAGAAGAAGTAACATTGACGAAATTTTACCCCATGAACCATTATTGTGTCATTAGACGGTTGATAGTAATGATATTGGCTACAAGGTCATGATCGCTGCTGGACCTTATACTCCTGTGACGAGTCTGAGCTACGGCCCTTTAAGTAATCCATCCATCCCCATTAACAGCCCTCACACTCTTTCCTTGTATTAGATGAACTCCTTGAAAAGATAAGCGAAGATAAACCTGCGATTGTCATTCTCCTCGGACCTTTCCTCGACGAAAACAATGAGTTCCTTAAGGAAGGCGATATTGAGATCGACGGCAAGCACTACGAGTTTTCTGAATATTTCAATATGCTGATGCATAAGATTTCCGACACCGTCCAAGTAACACGACAATGGCGTTACTTGAACCCTAACCTTTGAAAAAAAGAATAATTCCCCTGACACGCAGGTGCTAATTGTCCCATCTCCCGCTGATATTCATATGATGTATCCTCTCCCTCAGCCTTGCTATGACAGAACCGTGCAATTTCCCAATGTAATTTTGCTTTATTTCGACCCAATTCTGATAGAGACGCATCTTAGATTCAATTCTTAAGCAACCCAAGCCATATCCAGCTCCGTGGGGGAGTTAAGATCGCTATTATGAATGCTGATTTTGTTTTTGATATCATCTCGAATGAAATGGCTAAAGATAATGGCCCAAGCAAGATTGATCCTGTCTTACAGCAAGTTCTCCTGCAGAGGTAACATTTCATTACCAACGACCTGATTCTCACGCTAACTTAGACACCTCTACCCAATTTACCCTTCAATGTTCCCTATTGATCAGAAGAAGCAAGAATATTTCCTGCTGGAAACGCTTCCTGATATTATTATCCACACTACTAAATTAGGAAGCTACACAAAAGTAATTACAATGCTAAAGAATAACAAATCTCATCGAAATTTTGAAGATTCTTGAAGATACGATGTTTATTAACCCGACCATGCTCTGCAAGGGTACAGGCGGTGGCGCTTATGCCAATTTGACGTTGCTGCTGGATTCCGATAAGAAGGTATTTGTGCTATTGGATTATTAGTTTCTTACCACGCGTTATCTAGATCAAGCAAAAAGCCTGCGTAGAAATCGTTAAAATTTAACTTTGTGTTAGATGCGTTGTAAACTTTTAAAGGAAGATATTTCTTTGAATATATATATACACAATAGTCAAATCTTCATATTTGGTTAATTAAAAGTGAAAAAGTCATTCATCAGCTAAGGACGTCTCTCTTTTTGTAAGTGAGTTTTTTGAATTGATTTGAGGTTAATAAGAGTTGGGCTAATATCAGGATTTGCGTTTTGTAATGATAGAATGAATAATATTCTGACAATTACTAGAAATGTAGGTGTCGGTTTGATAACATATAAGCATTTGATACTGTGAATTTTCTATGGACTTTGCAATGTAGAGACTTTAATAAACTAATATTTCAATTTTCACGAACTCGGAAGCAAATTTAGAGATCTGGCCGAAGATCAAATGGCGAATAAATCTCAAAGCTTTTCAAATCATCCTTGTTATCGTGAGCCTCACCTTCGGCGTTTTCAGATTCAAGGAGAGTAATACTCTTCAGATCATCTTGGTTATCAGGTTGCTCAACCGCATTTTCCATATCCATGTCTTCGTGCTGACCAGCAGAATGGAGAGAATCTCCTGCAATAGGATCACGCGGAGTTGTTACAGAATCGAAGGAAGTAATAGTAGGCACTTTATCCGGATTGTGATAATTTTGTATTTCATTTCCCTTCTCTTCTTCGATATCGAAGACGTCATCGACAATGACATTTGCATTACCTACTGAATTTTCTTCATAAAGAGGACCATTTTCACTCACATGATTAATGGCTGGATGTTGGGCTTTGGCCTGGGATCTAGCGCTTTCGATTTCATTATCTCCTCCCTTTGCCTCTTCTTCTTCCGCTTTAGGATTGTCAATCTCAGGTGGAAACGATGTTTGGATGACATGAATTTCAGTTTGTTTTAGCTTGTTGGACTCTGTGATGGTCCCTGCTCTGTTTTTCTTTCGCTTATTTAGGTATGCCTTTATTTTCTCCTTGAGTTTAGGAAGGACTCCCTGCACTATCTTGACATAGAAGAGAAAGATTTTGTATAAGAAGTATCACGATCATTATAATATTCGCGACCGAAATGACCACTAAACAGATTATCTGCACCCAGTTAGGAGTCTCCAGGATATACAGCAATAAACCCAACGTAAACAAGTAAGTTTTTATCGACCATCGCTCTACTTGATGTATTCCATCCTGAGTATACGGATTCCCTGTCTGAAGGAAGAAATAATATGCATAGAAAACAGCCATTAGGGTCAGTCCTTGAACCGATGTGTTCGAAAATAGCAGCGAATTCGTTATATAAACCAGAGACTTTAGCACTAAAATCACCAAGCCTCAATAGAACCTGTTCTCTTTAAAGTCACAGTACAACATTCCCAAAGAACTTATGAGCAATTTGCTAGTCCTGAGCTTCTTTCGATGCGCCACAAGGATCCAGAGAACCAATCCAGGAACCACTACAGCCCAGAAAATTAGCCCTGGAATGACAGCAGCGTATTTGAACACGTTATAAGAGTCAGTCATTAATGGTGACATCTTCTAAAGTATGTGAGGTGACGTTGCTGAACAAAAATGATTAGTAAATCGCATTTGTTGAGAGCCCATTTGGACCTGGCACTAGTGTGCTTGAATTTTTCGCAAGAACTCCATAGACAATAGGAGAATCTGCGCTTGTCACTGCAAACTGCAGTTCTGTTGGACCGAATGACAGATCCGATAGCGCCAGCGTCTTATTTTCATCCACAGAGCAATTCGTAAGCTGTATTATTGACGATTGGCTCTCCACGTAGAGGTAATCCCCGCTATACCTAGCTAATTTTAAAGAACTGTGAATCAGTTATATTTATTATCGAACCTCCCTCTGAGCTGAGACGTCGGCTACCCTCTCCCAAAGAGCTGCTTACTGTTGGAAGTAGATGAATAGCACTGGACGAATCCGAAGCTATGATCCCATTGAAAGTGAGATTGATAAGCTCGCCTTGGAATTGCGATTGGTTTGAATATAAAACCCTCAACAGATCCGTACCAGATGCGTTTAACACGACGTTTGCGAAATTGCTTGAGTCAATACTAAAGTTAATGCCATCGAATTCGAGCAGAGCCCCTTGTGTTAGAACGACTCCCATTACTTGTAGATTTGAAAAAGTTATTTTCGCTTCGAGGTAGCCGAGATTTGGTGAATTCCGAGCTTTAATGACTGAAAAATTTGTATAAAGCATGTTAAGGTCTCTTCTATTGGGAACCATTACTGTGATGGTATTTAATGCGGGACCTTTGATCTCGAATCCGGAAGAGGACCATCCGCTACCAACCACGACGGCGATCTGACCCAACTTAAAATCGGAAAAAGAGAACTACAAATTCGAATCTTGGATGTTGACTAAGCACACTAACATCATCCTCGATATTTAAAAGTTGAACTTTCCCGACTTGCGGTGATCGGCGATGAACTGTCTTCCGGAAGCAGATTTTTCATTAAAAACACGTTGGCATACATATTGCTCGGCTGAGTCGATGCTGAAAGGATAACGAAAAAACTTGAGAGAGATAGGCTTGTTAGTATTGCATTTGACATTTCAATTATTCCTCCGTCTTCTTCTGTGAAGCAGTTATAAATAGTAGTCCGAGTAAAAGTAATCTCTGCTGTGATGTTGGAGATTAGGACTCTTAGCCTGGCAATTTGAGAAATAGTTTGTGTAGAGATCGAAATATACACTTTCAGTTTCATGAGAAACTAGCCGTAATAGACCTTTCGCTTTATTGAGTAATATCACATTTACCAATAAATGTTAACGCACTGCTGATAATCGAAAATTAAAGTTATTGAGTGCTCTTTATCTAATTTAAATTGAAAGTCTCTCTTCATATCCGAATTTCAAGTAATAGCTACATAAAGAATCTCTTGGATTTAGACTAGAACATCTCTAAGATTACTAATTCCCTTCATTCCTGCCTTGAAAGTTAGAAACAATTGATTGAAGATGAAATCTTCAACATTCTCTCCCTCTCTTAACAATTTTGGTCGAACTCATATGAAGAGAGCTAGATCCCTTGAGTATATCTTTCAAAGGAAGTAACTTCCTGTGAGTGCGAAAATAAATTGAAAATTGAAGATTAAATGATCTTTGCTTCTGTACAAATAGGATACATATTCTTGAGTATCATATAAGAAAATAAATGGGAAATAGAATGGCATGTTTGTTCTAAAAAAAAACAACACATTATCCTATAGTCAACAATGCGTACATCCTTAAAATACGATTCTTTGAAATCTCATTTCTACTCATTCTTTGTCTCAGAAACTACTCTTTAAGATATTTCTCAAAGATCTCTTGTAGTTTTTTCACGTTCACCGGCTTTGGCAGCACATCATCAAATCCATACTGTTCAATTATCGTTTTTTCATTCTGATGCACATAAGCCGTACAAGCAATCACCGGCACTTTCGGAGTCTTACCCTCCGCCATTAGCTGTCTGAGCAGCTTCACGCAAGTGTACCCATCCATCACCGGCATATTAATATCCAATATGAATATTTTATTCGCTTTACAATCGCGACAATCCCTCTCTTTCTCCGAAAACGACTCTATATAGTCGATTATCTCCTTCCCATTATAACCTACAAACGTATCATGGTTCAACTTCTTGATAATCGCTTTCAATGACATGATATTGAATGGATCGTCATCAGCAATCACTACATCAGGATGTTTGCACCCAAGCACGTGTGTTAGCACTGGAATTTCGTTATAGTTGGTAATGAGGTGTCTTGCAGTGGTCGCCGCACGATTACTCAACAGAACAGAGAACTGATCGAGCTTATTGCCAAAGTCATAAATACGCGGGCTTGCTGGAGTATCCAAGAAGATTTCTCGATCTCCAAGGGTGCTTATCACAGTGTCTGAGCTTGGCTTTTCCTTTGGCTGGTTTTGGTTGGTTTCAACGGCTTGAGACCTCTCATGGACCATATTCAGCGTCTCTGGCGTCTTGTGCAATTTCGAAAGGAAATTCTTTACAGAGAAATAGAAAATCGACCCTTTGCCTTTCTCAGCGTAGAAAGTTATCCCTTTTCCCATGCTCGTCGCTATTTGATGGCAAACGAACAGTCCAACACCAGCCCCGCTCGAGCTCTCCGTCACTTTATTAGCAAATTTCCCTTCTCGTAGATGATGTCTTAGCTTCATCTGCTCCTCTTCGCTCATTCCAATTCCTGTGTCTCTGACCTTAAAGCGCAGAAATCCCGCTTTCGCGGGATCTTCCTTCACCCCGATATACACGCTGCCGCCGCCAGGCGTGAATTTGAATGAGTTGTTACATAAATTAAACAGAATTTGCAAAAGACGCTTTTGATCGGAGCGAATTAGCGTATTGGTTAGAGTACTGCTGGTTTTGCAGACGAACTGCATGCCTTTTTCGATTGCTTGTGATTCGTATAATGCTTTGAGGTCCGCGAATACGTCATTGAGGTCAAAAGTCGTGAGATTAATCGCAAAGTTGTTGCTTTCAATCAAACCCAAATCCAATATATCGCTGAGGATCATGCCTAGTCGTTTATTGCTGATTAAGGCTCCTTGGAGATTCTTCCTCACATCAGGTTCGAGTGATTCCGACAGTAACGCGCTTTCGATTAACAGTTGACTCGCATTGAGCGGAGTCTTTAGCTCGTGTGAGAACGAAGACAGGAGATTATCCTTGAACTCGTTCTTATCGTTCAGCTTCGCGATATTTTCTCTCTGCGTAACGTCGGTAAATGTCGCGATGATGACTTCCTTACCTTCGAAATTGGATTTCGCAGCTTTGATTTCGATCGTTTTGTTTCTGACCTTCGAATCAAACGTCAGGAAGTTGCTAATTCTCGGTGTAAACGTCGTATTGGTAGTCACGCTATTACGATGCACTATGCTCACTAAGCTTCGAAAAGACGCCAAATGTCTATCCCTTCGTCTTCGCGCACTCATCTCTGATGATGGGATTTCACTCTTTTCGGCAACTTCCTCTTTCCTTGAGTCAGACTAGAGGTTCATGATGATGAGAATTACAATAGAACAATGAATGAAAATTACTCTTTCCATGGGAGTATCAAGGTATCCTGAGAACTGGTCAGCTAGTTTGTCTCTGGATAACTCACGGAAATAAAGGTCTTTAAACGCGTCCTCAAGCAGTCTGACTTTTTCTAACTCGTCAGCTTCTCCGAAGAGCTCCTTGAACGCTGGATTATCGAACTTGACTTTTAATCCGACTTCATTTTTATCGTTTTTCTCGATAATCGCTGCGCCTTGAGGCAAGGAATCAACGATTTGCTTGAACATACGGTCCTTTTGCGCGGAGTCGTAAATTTTCAGGAATTTGACCCGTTCGAATTTGAGCACTGAGTATATGAGGAGACCTGCCGTGAGGAGCGAGCAGATAAAAACAAATAGAACTCTCGCGGTTAGGTTATTTGGGCTTTCAACGAACAGGTCACGGTTGAATATGAGGATGAACATCGCATGGATTGTTATAAAGGCGATTCTGGTAATTGCAGTCTTTGTGGCTAAGCAATATGTCTGATGGATGAAAATCGAGGCTAATAACATCATCAGACGCTCTTGAGAGCTGTTGTAGCTAGAGAACTGATAGGTGGCAAGGACAGCAGAAAGGGAAGACATCAAAAAAATAGCACCCTCGAAAATTCTCGTCCATTTCAGGCAATATTCTTTGTATCTGTGAAGCGCGATTAGTAAAGCCATTGAAGCGGTTGTTGTGATAACAATGTTCGCGATGAACACTCCCTGGAGGTGTTCAGATTCTGAGGAGAGAGTCAGCTCTAATATGTTTTGGATAAGGTTTATGGCGCAGTAGATCGCTATCCAAACCATCAGAGAGCCTTTTGCTTTGAGAAAACTCTTCGCTTTGTATAACTGGTAGTTGGATAAGATAGTCGGATCTCGAAAACTCAACAGGCGTGTGATTCGTCGCTCCATTTGTTTGAAATTTAATACTTAAATACAGCTGAAAACCCGTCAGTTGCGAGTGTTCTAAATGAATTATAATCTATCTCTTAAATTTATTTGCAACCAGCTCGTAAAGAAAATCTGATTACTCGATTTTCTTCCATTTTTTTCCACTTCAAAACTTCTCTTAAAGAAGCTCGTGAATAAGCTCGCGTCTCTTGATTACTAAGAACTTACAATGGCATGGTTCGATTGCACTACCAAACGAAAATTTTTATCAGGAGTGGACATAGTGTATTCTTTCGGGGCTTTTTGAAATACCAGAGCTCTAAATGGCTTGGGAAAACTGTATTAATACGCTTTTCAATAAACAAAAGTATATATATTTTTGAGTATTCGATCGAATAAAGGGTTGATACGCTTATACACTTTCAATGTAAGAATATAATAGCATTATTGTAAATGACAGTTTGCAGCTTATGTAGTCCGCAGAAACGCTTTTTTCATATAAATTTCGCTGAGATGGTTCGAGTAATCGTAGGTGGGCCTAACAGAATGTGCAATGCCGGCTTTTGGCTGAATTAGTTATCGACTTTGGCATAATTAGTGATCGATTTTTGCTAGAGTATCGAATTGAAATTATAGATTTACCGATTCGATTTCGGTGAGCTGTCATTCGCTGAAATCAAATATAAAATTCCATTAATCAGAATTGATATACAAACACAATTAAGAAATCAAAAATCTAATTACCTCCAAAAAACTCGCAAAGTATTTGCAAGAAATATGGGTGTTCCTAACTTTTACAGCTGGCTCTGCAGCAGGTAGCTTCTTTCATCACAGCCTTTCCTCACCTTCACCCATCTTTCCCTTCCAGATATCCTCTTATCAAAGCTGCTTATGACGAAAAAACGCTTCCTATTGTCGGTAAATGACGTTTCTTTTATTTTTTTTCTCATTGCCTTAGACGAGCTCTATCTCGATCTGAACGGTATCATTTACAAATGCGTGAACGACGACACCTCAGTCTTCAAAGACATGCTCAAAGGAAGGAGGTAAACGGCTGATAATCTCGCTGTTCTTTAAATTTTTCTCAAGATTCGAAGAGATTTGGATCAACGCAATGAACTACATCAACGAGATCATTCAGCTCGTGAAACCAGGAAAGCTGTTGTTCCTCGCTTTCGATGGTGTCGCTCCTCGAGCGAAAATGAACCAGCAGCGTTCTAGGCGATTCAAGGCCGCCAGGAAATACGACGAATTGGATGAGTCCCTTCGCAAGGGAGGAGTCATCGAGAAGGAAGAGCATTTCAAAAACAACTCGATCTCACCAGGAACGGAATTCATGTTTGAATTGAACCGACAAATCAGATTCTTCATTCAAAGAAAGATGATGGAAGACGTCAACTGGCGAAAGGTACCCTCACCGACTATCTGACTGTTTTAACCGTCTATTTGTGACTAGCTCAAGGTAATCTTCAGCGGCGTCGACAATGAAGGTGAAGGAGAGCATAAAGTAGCAATTTGTTCGCTGATTTATTGATTAATGGTAATAACTCTAGATCCTTGAATATATTCGAAGAGGCTGCCAACAAAAAGACTTTGACCCGAACAAATCAATCTGTTTCTACGGTCCTGACGCTGATCTTATCCATCTCGCGCTCTCAACCCACTTGAAGAACGTGATGATTCTGAGAGAAGAGATCGGGTTTAGATCGAAATTGAGCACTGCGACTCGCCGAAATCTCAATCAAACCAAATATGATGTGCTCTATATTGGCGTCTTAAGAGAGTACTTCCTTTACGAGTTTTCCGCGCTAGAGGAAAAGATGGGACCGCGGTTCAATCTTGAGAGGATAATAGATGATTTCATCTTCCTGTGCTTCTTTATCGGAAATGATTTCCTGCCTCGTGTGTTCTGTATGGACGTGAAGAAGGGTAGCTTTGATAAGGTTATCGAGATATTCAAGAAGACGATGATTGAGAATAACGACTACATCATTGAGAAAGGCGTCATTATCTGGGGTCGAGCGGTCAAGCTGTTCAAAGCGATGGCTGAATTTGAGCTGGAGTCGTTTAATGAGAAGCTGCAAGAGCAGCAGTACGCGCTGAGAAATTCTGCTGAGGAAAAGCGGATGTGGGAAGACCATCTCCAAGAAATCGCAAATGAGGAAGATATGACCGTGATTGCTCAGATGAAGGAAGAGTTCGTTGAAATCGAGCAGGCAGAGGAAGGCGACGAAGAACTTGCAAAGAAGGTTGTGAAGACCAAGAAAACCCAGCAGAAGAAGCAGCCTTCTGATCCCAAGAAAATTGTTACAAAACCCGAAAATTCTGAGTCAAAGATAGAAGAAAATAAAGAACAGCCACAAGGACAAGAAGGTGCACACAAGTTTGAGAAGCCTACGATCGACACAAAAGCTGGACCTCGTCCTGAGGAAGAAAAACTCTCTGATAGCTCCTCTGCGTCAGATATAATCCAGACTGGCGGAGTTATCAAGAACTTCTTGTCCTCAATGGCGCTGGAGAAGGATATCGATTTTATGACGAGTTTAATCAAGCTCTACAAAGAGGACCGCAGCGAGATGAGAAACTTCTACTACCAAGAGAAATTCGGGTTCGATTCTAACAAGAACAGAAAAGAGCTTTTGAACCTCTTAACGAAATACATGGAAGGACTTCAATTCGTGCTGAGCTACTACTACACTAACTGTCCATCTTGGTCCTGGTACTTCCCATACCATTACTCTCCTCTGATCTCTGATCTTGCCAACCTCCTTGAATACCTTCACCTCCCCACAACCGAAAACAAGCGAATTCAGTTCGAAACAACCAAGCCTTATGACCCTTTCAAACAGCTCATGCTTATCCTCCCCACCAACAGCTCCCATTTGCTTCCAGAGTGTTTCAGAAATGTCATCTCGAACCCATCGAATCCTCTCAACCCATACTACCCAACTACGTTCTCAGTTGATCCATTCGGAGCCGCATTCGAAAGCGAATACATCGCGCTGATACCATTCGTCGATGAAGAATTGCTTCACAAAGAATACGAGAAAATCGATAAAAGCGCTCTTAAACCTGAAGAAGCGCTGAGAAATAAGCATCAGCCAAATATCGTATATGAATGGGACGATAATGCTGAGCCAACGTTAGTCAAAACGACGCTGCCTTACTTCGATGACTTCACAATCAGGGTCAAAACCTCTTACTTTGAAATTTACGACATACCTTTCAATCCCGAAAACATCTATCTCGGTCAGAAAAGTAATAGATAGCTTCTTGTGCCCCGTATCTAACTCATTTTATCCCTATTAACTAGATGAGGAGGTTATGAATCTCAGTTTCCCTTCGCTTGAGCTACACCCCAACAAAACTGTGAAAATGGAATCTTTTACTAAGAGAAAGGTCGATTTCAGACGCTGTTGCTTTACCCTGAAGAGCTCGTATGAGCCCACTCAATATAAAGACATATTGGAGAAGAAGTTCTATTTCGGATACCCTGTTATGAGAGAGTGCACACTTCTCGCGATCATAACACCAGCAGAGATCATCAGCAATTACAAGCCAGAAGATTTGGGATATGATTATAATAAAGCGAGGCACGCGGCGTTCTACCAAGACTTCTTAGCTAACTATGGGCCTTTCCTCTATGAAGACCTTGTAAGACCAATTGAATTGAGGGAAGTTATTCACATTAAATAGGGCTTGAAAGTCGAAGGGCCAGAAGTCCACATTGCGGTCATCGACTATCCGTATGAGTATAGGAAATATTACGATGGAGCTTTTTATCCGATGACAACGATGACCTGCTTGCCTTTCCCGTTCTTGATTGAGAAGAAGTTCGACGTGAAGTTTAGAACCTCGCTTGGGTCCTTGAAACCGAAAATAGAGGAGGTAGCTTTGTGATTCTTATGTTTTCAGAGATTAATGCATTGTAATTTGCTAGGAATTCCCGAAAGGAAAATCGGTTGTGATAAATGTAGGACCTGCGACTGGTTCAACCGCTTATGTGACAAAGTATGCAAAAGCGTTCAGAAATCAACTCGATGTGGAAGTTCGAACTGTTCGTTACATGAGAGAGGATATTGGGAAAATGGTGAAAAAAATTGCCATGGAATATGAGTCGCATCAAGCCTATTGGAGAGTGCAAGATGTAATTATACCTCATTTCCTATTTCATAAACCAATACACAAATAGGTTGCAGATAACCTAGGATTGGCCTTTGAGACGGTCCTTTCTATATTAGGTTCAATTATCGTCAAGTCTGATCAGTCCATCAACGCCAAGAGCATCTATGCCGAGAAATTTGACGTCGGACTCAATTTAGTGAAGCCTAAATACAACATGCTCGTACCAGAGCTCATCATGTAAGTAGTACCCGTCAAACCAACTCTTAACCCGATCATAGATACGACGAAAAAGGCAAAGGCTACGGCGAGCGCACCAAGCACTTCTTCCTCTCGCCTGAAGCGAAAGAACTCGTCGACGAATACTACAAAAACCTCAGGCCAATTGTGGTAGCTCTCGAAGATCGCTTAAAGACCCGTAACCCAGAACCACTCAACGTACCTAACTTCTTCATATTCAAGCATATCTCTTATAATCTTACGAATTTTAGGCCAAAGGCATCTTCCAAGACTCTGAAGATCCCAACCTTGACTTGCTGAAGGCTTACATCTGGGTCCTCAAGACAGAGAACTCTAATCTCATCCAATCTAACCAAAGCTCAAAGGTATACCAATCTCGTCATCCAATTAATTAATCTTGGTTCAGGTTCTTCCAAGAGAAGGTATCCGCACTATCGAGCAATATATGAGGGTTACAAGAAACGAGAGAAGTAAACCTCCACCAAAGCAAGCTGAATTCGGAACATACAATCCCAACCAGCTGTATCCTCATAACGAAGACAATTGGATCCCTCCTTCATTTGTGGAGCAACCACAGTGGCATTTCGTTGGAGATCGTGTCGTGAATCTAAAATGCTGTGGTTACAGCTTCGCGCCGTTCGGAGCACAAGGAACTGTAGTGGGAATACTCGGAAACAAGTTCGAAAATGATGTCCTTGAGGTGAAAATAGAAGTGCTCTTCGATGATCCTTTCATCGGAGGAACCAATCTCGGAGGCCGATGCAGCTGGGGTCGAGGTGCTGTCGTGAATTTCACTGATGTTTACAACATTAAGTAAATAAAATTTCGCTTTAAAGCATGTGGATGTTAACGCATTTCTTTCTGTAGATGGAGCAAATCGATCATCCCAAGAGACAAGACTAACTTTGATCTGAGCGTATGGGACGGTTCTTTCAGAAGACGCTACATCCCAAAATTCAATGACCTTTCTTCTCATAGTCCAAGCCCGTCCCTTGAGGACGAAAACGCCGAGAAAATAAAAACTGAAAAAGCGACGAAAAATATCTACGACCCATTAGCTGACAAGACTAAGGAGAAGAAGATCGTCACGAAACCAGCCGAGGAACAGGCCAAAAAAACTGAAGAACCACAAATCGAATACGTTGAAGCACCTCTCCCCACAGAGACTCATAAAGGCTATCAGAAGCAAACGCATGTGGTTCCAAAAAGCACTGTTGTGCAGAAGAAAATCGTCACCAAACAAGATAGCGGCAATACTACAGCTGCAAAACCTAAACCTACAAACGAAGCACAGAAAGTCTCAGAAACAAAGACCCAACCGCAAACTAAGGCGAGCGTACAAAGCACTCAGAGCACCGGAGGTGGCTTCAGCTTTGACAATTTTCTTCAGGAAAACGCAACAACTCTTCAAGTCTCCAAAACACAAGCCCCTTCAGGAAAGACTGATGCCCCCTCAGGAAAGCCTGCAGCACCTGAAAAGAAAAAACTCGTGGCGAAAGCTCAGCCTTTCCAAGCGACGACCTTAACCTCGGAAAGTATTCTCAGCCAGATCCAGGGACCACCAACCCAGAAGTCTACCACCTCTGCAAACTCCACTCTGACCGCAGAAAGCATACTTAGCCAGATCCAAGGCGGACCAACGACTCAAACTCAACCAGCTGGCACAACCTTAACAGCAGAAAGCATCCTGAGCCAGATCAAGGATGAACCTGTGATTAAAGCCCAACCGAAAGAAAGCCAAGGTTTCGATTTCGATGGTTTTGCTAAGAATATGGGAGCAGTTTCCCAGCAGCAAGTCCAGAAAGAGCATATTGTGACAGAATATAAGACCGAGGATGAAAAGCAGATCAAAATCGCTGTGGAAGTCAAGAAAACCGCTGCCGGTGAAACTCAGAATGCAGGGATTGATACTCAATCACTGCTCAATGTGCTCGGAGTAAACCCTGCTGGTACCAATACCGAAAGCAATCCACAAGCTTCTTTGGAGAAGGATTTGGTTAACCTGCTCGGAGTTAACAAGGACAATGCACAAGAAGTTAAAGCAAATGCCCAAGAAGTAAAGGAGACAGGGCCGATAGATGAGGCGCAGCTTAAATCGATCCTTCAAATAAACCCAGCAGATAATAAGTAAGCTAATTTCTTCTTGTAATTAACTACGAGAACTAAACGTGGCGATGATGATGAGGGATAATTTTCATTGATATTAAGTTTTTTCGTAATGAACCCAATAAAAACATAAAGCTTTGCGATATCTAGCAGCTTCATACTTTTTGCAGACAAATATAAGAAACAGCAAAAATCTAAATAATACCAAGCCAATCAATCGAAAAAATTAATCATTTATTAATAGCAAGCAAGGGAGGGTTGAAGAAGTTTATTACAAATATCCATTGACAACAACTCTTAATTTTGTCTCCTTCTATTATGAAACTAATTCGCCATAAAAAGTTCAACGACAACAAATAATCTCATTTTCCTCATAAATAACTTCAAATGCATTTACTATATACATTTAAAATAGAAATTCGCTATCATCTTCCGCAGATTTCGTCGCAGATTGGCCAGGAGGGTCAGTGCCTTCATCATCAGATAATTGATGGAAGAAATCAATCTTTATGCGTTTGCCCCTCGTTTTTCTCTTGGATGGTAAATCATCAGAGTTCTCCTCGAGGATATCGCCTTTTTTCGCAAGCTCCGCTAACATCGAATCATCGCTATAGTTATATTCATCCTCCTCGTCGCTGTCAATTCTCATTTTCGTGATCTTCCTAGCTGGTTTTGATAGTCCTTTCTCGAAGTCGTCTCGATCACGTTTCTTGTCTCCCACCGCCTTCTTAGGCTTCTCAGCCTCTTTCACAGGTTGAGACACCGTTTTCGACACTGCGGCTGCACCTGGTCGGTTTTCTTTGTTCTCATCTAATGTCGAGCTCCTCGGTAGACCATCTAATCAATTGTAAGGTTAAATACGAATGATTTCCAAAGAATTACCTGTTAATAATCTTTGTTTCAGTCTCTGCTCAAGGGACATGCTACTGCTACTTGGCTGTGGCTTCGTTGGACTTTCTTTCTTCTTGTAATTATTCAGGTATTTGAATATCGTGCTGCTGCTCTCACTGCTCTTCGTTTCTTCTTTTTGACTCGTCGCATCCGTTGCGAGGCTACTCGATTTCTCTTTCGGCTTGAGCACGTAGTCTGGCTCTCGCTGGCTTTGACTTTTCTTCTTTTCAGAGCCTCCGCTGCCTTTCTTCGCAGCATCGGTTTTGACCTTTTTCTTCTTTTCTTTACCCTCATCTTCAATATGCATCATTTTTTTCGCGGACTTCATCTTCGAAGGGAAGAAATCGTCGTCGCTTTCTGCAGTTTTCGTTGATTTTTTCGATTTTTTCTCGCCTACTGAAGCTCCTCGTTTCGGTTTGCTTGGAGTTCCTTCCTCGTCCTCTGGGGTGATATCAGCCTTTTTGACCTTGAGATTCACTTGTTTCCTGTTTATCTTCGCTTCTTTGGCCTTTGGACCTTTCAATCTCTGCTTCTCTTCAAAATCTTCGTATTCGCCCAATGCGACGAGGAATTTGTCAAGGTCATCACGCCACATATCTTCAATTTTCGTCTTCATCAACGCCTGGAGCTCTGCGACCTTCTCCTCGTATTCTTTTCTGATAGCCTCGACTCTTTCGTAGGTGAGGTTCCACAGTGGCATGCGGAGCAAGTAATCAAACTCTTTCGCTGCGACGTCTCTCTCGATGTCATCGGCTTCTTGCTCCTGCTCTTCAGGATCTCTGATTTCAGTGTCTTGCACCTTTTTCGTCGATTTTATCTTCGTCATCTCGCTGAGTTTCTTGTACCCTCGCTTCACCAACTCAGCGATAAGCTCCTTCTTCTTTACGTTCATGATCACGAGCTTCTTCGTCACGACTTCCTCAATAAACCGCTTCTTATTCTCCAAAATCTCGAGATCTCTATGGATACGCGAAGCAAGGTAGTCCTTCCTTTTCTGGTAGTAGTCAAGACGCATTTGATAGAAGTCTTCCAAGATCTGTTGAACGGACGCGTATCTCTTTATCTTTCCTTCGAAATCGAAAGCGACCATGTTGGTGATCTGCATCGTCGTGGCAAGTTTGAACTTCTTATGGAGTCCACCAGGCGAATTGACTATGCTTGCGAGTTTGCCTTCCACCAATCGAACAACGAAATGGACACGGTTGTTCGTGTGGTACTCCTTGATGTCTTCTACCTCTTGCTCGCAGCCTTCGGCAGGGTTGATCATCGATTCCAAAAAGGCCTTGTAGTCCTTCGTCCACTTTCCAATAGGTAATTCAGTGATTTCGAACGCGTCGTCATCGATGATGTTGACCTTACCTTCGATATTGTACCCTCCTTTCGAGGCTTCGGTGATATCACCGATGAATCCTTTAAACCAAGGCACCATAGGCTTGAACTCTGAGCCATCTAGTCTCCCTTTAATATTCTCGATGATTTCTCTAGGGTTGTAGCATGGGATACTGGTACTCCAGCCTGTTCCGATACCTTCAGCGCCGTTTACAAGCACCATTGGGATGATGGGGATATACCATTTCGGTTCAACGAGCTGACCGTCATCGTCGAGGTAATGGAGGAGATGGTCATCGGGCTCTGGGAAAAGGAATCTCGTCACTTTGTTGAGGTTCGTGAACAGATATCTGGCGCTAGCCGCGTCCTTTCCTCCATTATTTCGAGAACCGAACTGACCGTTAGGCATCAATAAGTTAATATTGTTCGAGCCTACGAAGTTCTGTGCCATGCCAATAATTGTTTGTCCAAGGGATTGCTCACCGTGGTGGTACGCGGAATGCTCGGCAACGTAACCTGAGAGCTGTGCGACTTTGATTTCGCCCTTGAGGTTCCTTTTGAAGCAGGCAAACAAGACTTTTCGCTGTCCAGGCTTGAACCCGTCAGCAACTGAGGGGATCGAACGCGCGTTGTCATAAAACGAGAATTGTATGAGCTCTTTGTGAACAAAGTCAGTGTATGAGAGCTGCGTCTGCGCGTTGTCCAGGAAATCGTCTGGGGAGTACCCCGCAAGCCATTCTTTTCTAGCATCAGCCTTCTTTTTGTTGAAAGCGAGGTCGATTGCCTCCTCGCAAGTGTTTCCTCTGTAGCGGAACGTAATTTGATGTCGATTGATATTCTCAAAGTACTCTTTTGCCTCGGCGTCGGTCGATGTACCCAGACCTTTGTAGTACTTGATCTTCCAAAGGTGAGCTTGGTTCGCGGGGTTCTCCTTCCAGTTCAAAAACTCGCGCATCGAGAAGAAAATCTTTGTTTGCGACCCCTTCGAGGCTTTGATCAACGGCGTAATGAACTCCTTCAAGAAACCAGGGTACTTGAAGAGCGATGGCCAAAAATGATGAATAAAGTTGATAATCAGACCCTTAATATGTGAACCATCCGGATCTTGATCTGCCATAATCATGATACTGCCGTAACGCAGAGAACGACGATCTTCGTACTGCTTTCCAACTTGGAGTCCGATAATCTGAATGAGATTTTGGATTTCTTGGTTCTCCATTATTTGCTTAGCGTTCGTGTCTCGCACGTTCAAAAACTTTCCTCTTAGAGGGAAAACACCGTATTTGTCTCTGCCTACCACTTCTATTCCCGCACAAGCGAGCGACTTGGCTGAATCTCCTTCCGTTAGGATCAGCGTACAGGATTCCGATGTTCGCGTACCAGCGTCGTTAGCGTCATCAAGTTTCGCGATTCCCAACAATCTCGATTTTTTTGATCCAGCGAGAGTCTTTTGAAGTTTTAAATTCTCTTTGGCTTGTGCCTGAAGCACGATGTTGTCGATAATCCCGCTTTTGAGGATTTCTTTTAAGAATTTCTCGCTCAGCTCGCATTTCGATCCAAACTGAGACATTTTCAGCGTAAGCGTTTCTTTGGTCTGAGAATCAAACGTGGGGTTCTCGATCAAGCAGTTGATGAAGACCCATAGATGGTTTCTGATCTGGAAAGGCTTGATATTGAGATTCTTGTGTTTTTTCTTGATAGTCTCAATGAGTTTGTCGGTGATTTGCTCAGTGATGTAGTTAACGTGGGTTCCTCCACGGGATGTACAGATGGAATTAACGAATGACACCTGCTGGAACTGTCCATCGGAAATACTAACGATGACTTCCCAGCGAGAGTCTTCGGACTGTTTTTCGATAATCTTCGGATGTTCAGAGTTTTTCGGGAAGTACATGTCAACGTACTTCGAAAATCCTCTAATATGGATCTGCTTCTCATTCAAATAGACCTTCACCGTCGGTGATATCACACCAGCGAGATCGTAGACTCTTTTTCTCATCAAAGCGACGATATCGTCATCGAATTCTTTCATATGGAAGCGCTTGAGATCGGGATAGAAAGTAACGCAGGTGTAATCCTCGCCTTTGAACTCTTTTATCTCGGGGGCGGAGCAATTACTCATGTTATCTCGCCAGGTCATCTTGAATAGCCTATCAACGGTCAATATTAATCGCTATTGATTAATAAATTATTTTACTTCTTATTCTTGTGATCTGCGGTTTCCACAATGAATTTCTTTGAAAAGATATTCGTAAGCTTCGCGCCGTAGCCGTTACGTCCGCCAGTCACTTTCTTCTGAGTGTCATCGTAGTTGCTACTGGTGAGGAGATGGCCAAAGATCATCTCTGGGACGTAAATTCCGTGTTCTTTGTGGATTTGCACTGGAATACCCTTGCCGTTGTTCCAAACTGACACGTAGCAGTTCACTGGGTCAATCGTGACTCTCAGTTGCGACATCTTGCTGTCTCTTTGGTAGTTATCAGCGGCGTTCACGAGGATTTCATCAAAAATCTTGTAAAAAGCAGGCACGTATTCGATCTTCTTAGAGACGAATTGGTCTGAGCCTTCTTCGAGTATCCAAAGTTGCGCGTCTGTTAACTCAACGCTTCCGACGTAAGTGTCGGGACGTAAGAGGATGTGCTCAAGCTGAGTCTTCTTCTGGTAGATTTTTTCAACTGCAATCTCTTGATCCATTGCACAGGGATGTTCGATCTGCGAGGGTAAGTTGTTTCTGGTTTATAAACTAATTATTGTTAGAGGAGTAGAGGGTCTTAATATTGGGCTCAAAAATTTGAAATTTGAATTTTTCGTACTGCTTTTTAGTGGGCTAAATTTTTAATTTCCAAACGACTTTCTGAATAAGTTTATTAAAGTGCGCGGGATGTGATAATTCTGCCAATTCTAAAGGGATTGAAGGAAGATTCCAACAAGAGAGGAAATAGATTATTCTTTCAAAGAGTCAGGAAAATCATTGTAATTGAGTTCGCAGGCCATGTTTTTGAACTGATTTGCCTTGCTTTGCGCTTTTGAGTGCATTGATCTGAGTCATGGCTCAATTTTTCCTGGCTTCAAGTAGGTGTATGATATTACAGCAAAACTTTAGTTGCTGCTTTTAAAGTGAATGGAAACGCTTATTGAACAGAAGAGAGCGTTCGCTGAGATCTTTTGAGAGATTATTCCACAACCATTTCTAGAATTTTTTTAATGAGCGGGATTTTCAAAGGCAGCGAAGAGAGAGCTTTTTGCCGACTTTTTAGACAGGATTTCAGGCTGCTGTTTGGCTATCTATGTTTTTCTAAGAGAGTTTTCACTTCAATGCAGTTATCATAATCTAACATTTTATCAAGGCGATTACTCTAGACATTTCAAACGTTATCACGTACAATATTTTCGTTCTTTTAGTTAGAATATTATGAGAAAATGGCAATTTTGCATGATATTGGAAATTCTATTTCTTTTTGATCTTGGCGGCATAAAGCCTATTACTTAGAAATGCAAACAAATTATTTTTAACGGAATAGTCAATTATTCAAAAACAAGTACATTTAAAACTATTAGAAGAGAGAATTCGCTACCAATAGTATTTAATGGAAACTTCACCTACTGTGCATGGAGAAGTATCACAATACATCGCAGAGGAAAACAATGTAAGCACTGCCACTCAATTACCACGTATTGTAATTGCCCCAACAAAGGACATCGTACCTGGAATTACTCTTTATGAGCGTCTCATCCAAGCTGAATTCAACAAGGAGCCAGCTTCAAAGAACCCCTCGCAGAACAGCCTAGTAACCTGAAAGATTTTTTTATCAGTTGATCCATTTTCGATTTCAGGAGTCATCAAATGAAGCGAAGCAACAAGAGCTTGATGAAAAGATAACACATATCAAAAAGAACTTTGAGGTAACAACTCTTCTTCTTCTCACCTCGCTCAACAGATGATCCGATTATAGCAAAAGCATGCCATTGCGAATGAGTATTTCGCAAACGAATTGGTAAGTAAGTTTTTTATTAGAGAAGCTTATTGGATGTAGAACCAAGTGAAAGAAGAAATGCTTCGCCTAAATCAAAGCTTAGACTCAAAAGCACTGAAGATAAAAGAACTGGAAGGGCTAATAGTTCGAATAGTGGAGCAAGTTGGAGCAGAATACCGCAAAAACATACAAGGACTCGAGCAAAAAATCACACAGAGGATTGAAAAAAAGTTTCAGAAGCAATTCGAAAGTGTAGGAGATTGCAGCCGGCTAGTGCAGAATATTAACGAAAATATGCGAGCCGGGTTGGAGGCACAGGAACAACTAGTTGAATCTCGCTTTGCGGAGTTAACAACACAAATTAATGTTTGCAATTTTTTTTCTATGCTAGTAATTCAAGTTTCCTTTAGACTCTAGATCTTCTGCGAACAAATCCCAAAGAAAAGGACACACCTTGCCCAATCGTGGGAAGTGAATTTGCAGAGAACGAACAAAACCAGGGCAATAACGGCTTCAATAAGAAAAGTGTAAACCCTGCAAAAGCGATTGACCTGGAAGAACTCGCTGAAGTATTGTTGCTTGAGGGAATAGTGGATTAACATGGCATTAGAAGCTGGAAAGGAGGTTTTGCGATATATTTGTGGCGAAAGAAGAGTTAAATCCTCTGAGGGAAGAGAATGAAAACCGCCAAAAGGAACTAGAGAAATTACAAGAGATCCTGGATTCAGATTTATCCGAGCGGCAGATATTCTTTGAGAACTTCGAGAAGTTATTTACTCATTTTGAGAAAATCCAAACGGAAAAAAATGAACGTAAATCACTCTCCTTGATGCCGAAAGCTCATCATTATTAGGCTTTGCAAAGCAACTAGATGAGTTAGAAAACAGACTTAGCTCGGATCTAAAAAGATTCGATGAGATAAGGCTGAGAAATTTCGAGGAGCTTGAAGAGGATCTTCAAAAAAGGTTCCAAGCCGTCGAACAAAATCTTTCTGCTACCAGAAACTCCCTTGAGTTGTAATATATTGAATGAGAAAAATGTAATGGAATCTAATGGATTTTCTCAAGGAAAATCAATGAGCAGAAGAAAGACTTGCGCTATCACATTGAAGAATTGCATAATGAGTTCGAAGAGGAGTGGGAGGCCAAACTCGCGCAGTTAAAAGAGGTTAATGCAAATTTTAATTGAAATTCAAATGAAATTACAAAAGGACTTTAAGCATGAACAGCCTGAGGAAATCGAGTCACCACCGCTCTATGATTTTAAATACCCGACGATTTATTCGAAATGCTTGAATAAACAAGTGTCAAATATTCCCGAGCAAAACGATAGGAGAGCAAAGCCAGTGGCAAGGAAAGTTCTATCGACTGATTACGGAGCAGAGTATATGAAATCCTCATTGTCTTTAGAGAAAAGCACAGAGAGGTAATTCAAAATTTGTTGTTCGTAATCATTGTTTCTGACAATCAGGGGTGACGATCTCGGTGTGCCTCCAGGTTATAATCATCCGATGGACTATGAAAAAAATGATCCATACTATAATACGAAAATGAGGAGCCTCAGTGACCAATATTCTTACTGTATGCGCTAAATTGGTTTTTAATAGGTCAACCTGGAGAGTTCTATGTGGCTGACAAATTCCAAGGCACAAAATCGTTGGAATTGGAAATCTCGAAACTCCGGCAAGAAGCAAATCTCTTTGCTCAGAAGAAACTCGAGATAATAAATTCAAAGCAAAATCCGATAGTGATCCAGACTCAAGCAAAAGGCTACAAGGAATCGGTATGATATGGTGAAGTTTCAGCAATTGTATTAAAATCATCGTTAGGAATCATCGAAGAAACAACATAAATCCTCACTACAGAAGAAGAACGCTCACTTGCAGATGAACCACAACGGCAATGAGTCCTCAGTCTCCAAAGTGCTAACATCATCAGCTATCTTATCGCAAATATCGCCCTCTAAACAAACTCCTTTGTAATTTTTTTTTGCCTTGATTCCGACATATTGAAATATTCAATTCAAAGACCTTCCTCTCGAAAGGACTACAAAAAAGAAACTCATGTGATGGCCACATCGCCTAATCACTACGTGAATGTAAAGTTCTCTTTCTGGATGATGATGTTGACTCACTCAAACGTTTTAGGATCAAAATCGGAAATTCAGCGGTTTCATTTTGGAAAAACTGATTCGGAAATGCAGCGAAACTGGAAATTAATTCTAATTCTACTTTTTTTCTTGATAGATAACACCTACATAGCATCTTACGCAAATAAGAACTGAATAATTTACTATAGCAGCAGCAACTTTTGATTAATAATTCACATTTCTATCTAAATCTCTCTCTCTTGGCAGAAATTTGTAAAACTAGAGATAACTAACTCCTATTTCCTCGATTAATACATTCAAGATCCTTTTACTGGATCAAGCTGAGGGAAAGTATTGCCTTGAGCATCAGTAATTATTCACATAATTCAGCAATTTAGCGAATTTCAAATTTTAAAAATTATTCTTCAGGCTTCGCCTGCGTAATTGTTTGCTCTATTAATAATTTTTAAGAGGTTCGCAACTCATCCATCCAACACAGTTTTATCAGAAGCGAAATTAAAGATATAAACTGTACTCTTACTTTAAACATGTCTGAGAAGAACGCTGATGACAATAGCAACAGAACCAGCCTCAAGGCGACTCCACTGAAAGGCAGTCTTGATGCGGGTTCTCAAAATCAGCTGTCGAAAGAAGGAAAATTAGCATCGCCAAGCCAAAATTTAAATTTAGACAAGCCTTTTCAGCAAAGCGGCATCGGATTTCGGCCTCAATCGCAGTTAGAAAAAAACTCTGCTGGTGATAAAGCAGGAAAACAGCGTGTCGCTGGAGTTGCAACAGAAGAGGATGATGAAGTAGAAAGGATACTGGAAAGCTTAGAAACAAATTCGAACGGAGATCAGAAAAATTCAAAAAACAAAGGTCAAAGCGGCAATAGGCAAGGTGATAAAGGATTAACCCCTGTTTCAGGAACGATTCAACGAGCATCTGGAGCTAGTCAGATTTCGAATGTACAAAAGCGTAACCCCATGCTCGACCTTGAAGAGCTCGCGAAGAATATGGGGTTAGAGGAAGATATTGGGCAGAATGAAACGAATAAACCACGGGTTGGAGTGTCTAATAGGAAATTAGATAATAGCGTTGCTGATGGAAAATATGCGAACATTGATGCAAAACAGAGCGGTAATAAAACGAAAGGGCATCAGAATCCTAAGGGTACTGCATCTGTACAATCTGACTTTGAGCAGGATTATGATGAATTGGCCCGCGTGCTTGGAATTACGAAGGATGAATTTTTAAATAAACTTAAAGAGGATGAAGAGCGCCAAAACCAATTAGAGCCAATAACAGAAGAACCTGAGGCCAGAGAGCAAGAACATGCAAAAAAGATAGTGGGGAAAAAAGACTTGCCCGCTGAAACAAATAAAAAGCCAAAAGCGAAGACCTTTGAAGATGAATATGACGAGTTGGCTCATATACTCGAGATTGGTCGCAAGGATCTCATAACTAAGCTCGAGGTCAAAGAGCCCGCTGAAAACATAACCCAACAGATGGAAGAAAAGCCCAAACAAAGCGAAAAATCGCCTGTAGATGAATACCAAGAGTTAGCTGACGTGCTAGACATCACAAAGGAAAGGCTATTAGAGCTGCTAAAAGAAATGAACGAGAAGAAACAAGGAAGCGATGATCCTTCGAAAGCAAAGAGCAAAAGGACTTTGGAAGATGATTACAATGATCTCGCTGGAGCTTTAGGCATCCCAAAAAACGAACTGAAGACAAAGGTTCAAACTGCTAAAAAGGAAGACCCTGGCGATTCTGACGCTTACTTTTCGGGCATCGTTAGTAAGAAAATCCCTGAGGGAAACCATCAGCATGACAGCGAGGCACAGGGAGTGAATTATGATGAAATCGCGAATATTTTAGGAGTGGAACGCAGCCAATTAATGAAACAGATTGAGGAAGTTGTTGAGGCTGGAACGAAAGAAACTGAGCCCTATCACAAGAAGCATGATCATACCAAAGATGAATACCAGCAGCTTGCTGAGATATTAGACATGCCCAAACTCGAGCTGATGAATCGGGTAAAACTCGCGCGAAGCAAGCAATGGTATAAGAAATCTCAGGCTTATCGCAGGAGATTTGTAAGGACTGTTGAGGAAGGCTATGAGGATCTCGCTGAAATTTTGGGAATGCAGAAATACGAGCTGAAAGAGAAGATCAGGGCCAAAAAGAAAAAACTTCATTTCCATACAGAAGAATTATTAAACAAAGTGCTTGATGGCGACCTTCCGAAGGAGATTTCGGAAAAGAAGGGTTATCTGCACGAGTTGGAAGAATTCGAAAAAGAGCTAAATTTGAAAAAACAACTCAAAGAGCAAAAACAGGCCGAAAATACGAAAGTTATTGATGATAATAATGACGCTAAGCATTCCGATAATCATAAAAGAAACAACTCTCAAGGGAAGAGAGATAACCGTACTATTGAACAGGATTATGATGAGCTTGCAAAGGTGCTGGGAATGAACCAAGAAATGCTGGCGCAGAAGTTAAAAGAAATTGAAGAAGAGAACAAAAGAGAAGAGGAGAAAAGAGAAAAAGAGGCCGCACTCCTCAGAGAGAAAGAGCAGAAGCTCCTTGAGGAGCAGGAGAAATTAGAACAGGAGAGGAAGCTTGAAAGGGAGCGGCAAGAGGAAGAAGAGAGGCGTTTGAGACAGCAACATGCAGAAGTGTATGCCAAACAGAAGATGGACGAGCTCGAAAAACTGAAGTCAAAATACCAGCTCGAAAATCCCAGAGCAATGCCTTCTTTTGGAACAGAAGGCGATGAGATATCTGATTATCGAATGCGCAGTGCTGAGTCTTCGAGGGACGTTCAAGACATCTCGTCCCAGAGGAGGCAGCTGGTCTATGAGCCGATACATGTGAAAAATAAAGGCGAAAAGGTTGATAATTATGATGGAAGCTCTGGTACCGGGCTTAGAGCCAAAGGAAAAAACTACCCAGGCGCTTACCAATCAAGCGGCAGAGAAGGGAATTCCAACGAGCGATTGGATTCGCAGACATCAACCGCCCGAGGGTTGATTGCTCTGGACCCAGATCAAGCGGGTGAATCTGAGAGAGGTAAAGGGAAGCCTCCGTTGCCTGGGAAAAGATCTTCCGCTGCAGAAGCAAATCACACACAAAACCGGAAGAAATACTTGAAATGGGGCACTTTGGAGCAAAACGCTGAAACTACAATACTTGATAGAAATACTCAAACCGATCTAAGCCCGCTGGGGAGCCAAGGGATCTTTATCGACGATAATTCTTCTCGAGGAGGACGCAATAACATATTGGACGAAATTGCCGAGGACCAACACGAAGAATCTCCATTAAGATCCAAATATCTTTCCAAAAGAGAGGCAAAGTACGATCCGGACGCTGTGATTCAAATGAATGACCAAGATTTCGGGTCTCAGGTGACAAAGGAACACGAGGGCGATATAAGTTTCAATAAAAATTACGATGTGTTTAGAAATCTCGGTGACGAATTCGAAATAGCAGATGATGAAAATCCATGCAAGAAGTTAGCAGAACTTGGGCTAGACCCTGAAGAATGGGAAGAAATTGAAATTACGGAAGAAATTGAGGTTGAGGTTACACTCACCGACGAAACTGAAGAGGACCCGGATCTGAACAGGGAGGAATTCGAGGAAGAAAAGGCTGATAATGCGCCGATTTTGATCTCTCAAACGCCGACACAGAAGAAAAAGAAAGTGAAGAAGATAACCAGAAAGGAGGTTGAACAGGAAAAGAAGATGAAAGCTCAAAGACATCGAGACCGGCTCGAGCAGTATTTAGATAATTACGGGTTTTTAGAGGCTCTAGCAAGAAATACTCTGAGATTCCCTTTAGCGAGTGAGGAAGTTAGAGATCAGTATGGTGATAAAGACTCTAAAGTGCAAAATGTTCTCTACAGGTCGTATCTGGTGCTACGATGGTTAGGGAGGTTCTTTTCTGTGATAATAAACGCAATGTCGAAGCCGATCGACTTCGAAGAGTTGGTGCATCCCAGAGCTTATGTCAAAGTTTTGAAAGGGGCTATTAATATAAGAGTAACGAAAAACATCGCTTTGTTAGTCGCGTTCTTCACGTTGATGATGACGATTTATTGCATTGCGGTTGCGGTAAAATTTCTCTTTTCTTCACATGTACCCTCATCCCAACCATTATAGGATGCTGGCGACATTTCCAGAGTGCGGAATGACGATAAAAAGAGCTGGGTGGCTCATCGACTGGTGCCTGGTGCAGTCATATTTACCTACTATGGAATTATGTATCACCTTCACTCATTAAACACGTTGCTTAATCCAAATTAGAATGCTTGAACTACGAAGCAAATTGAAGTTATTGCTGCTATTTCTTATCCAATGCGTCGCTCCTGGTGTGATTTTGATCATCGATCTCGCTGTATCTAGAACTACTTTCCATAACTTGACTCACCTAATAATATTTAGAACTGGTATGCCGCAGGGAGGGTCGATTTACCTTTCAAACGCATGTGCACATGCATATATTTCGTTGCGATTTACTTATTTTGGTTCGTTACGAAAACCATGAAAGACGACTGTATTTTCGCTTACAACTGGCGTTTCTCTTTGATTTTCGCAATCTTTTGGTTCGCTCTGGTATTCGTTTGGATCACAGGCTTCGCGATCTACTACTCGATCACTCCGCGAGCATATAACAACGACTGGGCTTATTCATACATCACTTTCCTTGCTATACCAACAATGATACTAACCGCAGTTACGTGGGTATATTGGCACTTCCGCTTCCTCAACATCCCATCAAAAATCCAGCTCATGGACAGAATCGCAGACGAAAACAAGAGAAAACTGTTTCGGGATTTTAAAGATAATAACTTGCCGATCGTCGACCAAGTTAAGCTCATCCGACAAAAAGTGAACGTCGTTAGCAAAGAGCCAGAGTTTAAATACTCCGGAAACCAAAAGCTCGAAACGCTGCTGAAGCAGCTCGATGAGCAGGATGAGAGAGAGCAAGCAATAGTTTTGAAAAAGAAAAACGTCTCTTTTGACCTCAACACGAGCGTAAATACCACTAATATAAACTCCACTCGATACGACTCCCATGTAAACAATGTCTCATCAATGGAACTGACATCTGACGAGCCGAAAATTGCTCGGTCAACGCAAATTCCTCGAAGAAAACCTCAAAAGCTCTGTGATAGAATTTCCCGCTTTATCAGAAATCAGTATAGGAGCGCAAGGAACCATATTATACTCGTTTCAAGCATCGCGATGGGAGGAACTACCTTAGTGCTTATGGGCTTGATCATCATTTACTTGCTCGAGAAGGTCAGCCTGCCGAGCATAACCAAACCAGAAATGTTCTACCTTTCAGTTTTCCTGTATTTTTTCACGCCTTTGTTCCTGATACTCGGGTTCCTTCTCGTCAGCTGGCGAGCGAAACATAAAGTAAAGAACACGTATATCCCCATATTAGCCGCTTATCTGCCAATGTTCGTCACGATGCCTCTCAGTAACGCTATGGTCAAAGACAGCACACTATCAGAGATCGGAAACCTGCTGGTCTTTCTCCCAGCGCTATCCGTGAGTTTTTGGCTAAGCATTGGCTACTTCTTTTTGAAACACCGCAAGACAAGGACCGGACTCGTCGCTTTTCTGTTTGTTTTCTTTTATATTCCGCTGATTGTGATTCATTCCATGCGCAACGTCAACGGGTTCGAGAGTCTAGTCATGGCGGGAGAAATCGCTGAATACGTGCTCGTCGGTATCGGAGGAGCAACAGTGGCAGCGATCTTTTTGTATCTCGTTGTGAGGGTTTTGATAATGGATGAAGCTGAGATCGAGGCTCGCTATTCGAATACGAAATTTCAAATAATGACAATGTTTAGATGGAATATTCAATACTGGGGTTTTTGGGTAAATTCGCTTGGAATGATCGTTTCTTCCGCGATTACTCTATGGAGTTATTTCCATGCTTCGAGGAAAGTCTCGCAGAGTTTAAGAGGCTTCGTGCTCGGGTTAACCCTCGTTTACTTGCAGACCTTTTACATCAGCAACTTGGCACTGAGACTGCATGTTGTTCGATACCGGAAGGATATTACGCGGAGGATATTGAGCTTCGATGATAGATTTTTCGTGGATCAGGACACTCATTCCCAGAGGATCTCAAACTTTATCGAAAACAACGATCTGAAGCCAGAGCAACTTCAGCAGATTAGAGAGAATAGAAAATTGACATCTCTGCTAATTATCACTCATGTAGGTCTCCTTATTCCTCTGTTCGTCGCGCTTGCCGTCATTTTTGCTATCAAAGACTTCAAGCAACCGTTCTATGTATTCCTCACGCTCTCAGTCGGTACGTCCGTCAATCTCTGCCTCTACTATTTCTATAACAAATGGAAGAAATACAACCCGATCAGCGCAAAATTCGTTGTTCCAGCTGTGATAACTTATGTCTGGACAGCCTTTGTCTTCCCTTTAGGAGCGATTCTTCCAGCAGCAAACGTGTTTTACGGCGTGAATTCCGAGGATTTCCCAAAGCTTCAAAGGATTACTGTTGGCACGATAGCCATATGGATCCTGGTTACTGTTGCTTTACTCGCGATCATTGCGAGTTTGTTTACGAAAAGGCTGGAATTTGACCGAAAAGTCAGGTTTATCTCCAATTTTATGAGAAAAGAGCTCGACAGAATTGCAGTGAAATCAGATAGCTATATATTGAGGACGATCTACGAAGATTGGATCAATCAAGGCGAAAAACACCTCTCAAAGCAACTGAAAGAGCATGGAAAACCCACTTTCTGGTGGCCGATTCCAAAGACTTGCCATTTAACTCAATACTCGAAAATGCTGATTGATCACGACGCGTATAGGAAACTACGCATCAGATTCAAAAGGAAAATGGAAGGAGAGGCCCAAGACGACCTCGATCGAGATGCTCTTGACCTCACGAAAAAAAAACCAAGTCGCGGGAAAAAGTGTTGTGATGACGCTCGACCTTGTGGACGATGCGGTGAGTACTGCTTCCCTACTGTGGATGAATGGGGAAACCCGATTGTGGACCCTAACGCCAGTAAACCAGTTGACTTGGACAACGAGCCTTTGGAATTCGCTCCAAGGCTGGAAGAGATTCTTGCGGTTGATTTTAACGATTTCCAGAAAGTCGACCTCTCAGGAAATGATTTGCTTGAAGAGGACAACCAGAACTCTGATGAGGAAGATTACGATCCTGAAGGGTACGCAGAGGACGCGAGCGTAATGGGTCATAAAATTGAGATTATGGGCGTGGATTTCTGGCCGTTGGACCCTCGGGTGTACCGCGCGATGATTGTTTATTGCTTTGCGGTTAAAGTGCATGTAAATCAAGAAACAAAGCTCAATTTCTTGAAGTCAGTGTTCAGGATATTTGCTATCGGCGACTGGCGCAAGCACGACGAGCGATGGCTGGATTATCTCGGCTATAAGAAGATGCTTGAGCTCTCTGGTATTATTCCTTCACGAGATTTCCCGGATTACATGATTGATGTGATCTACTCAAAGTACTGCTACAGCGAACGCGGAGACAAATATCAGCATATAAATTGGGAGCGATTCGAAGGTCTTGTCACGGAAGTTGCAAAACGCAAGTACCCCAATGAAAAGAGCGAGAGGGAGGCTCTGTCGAAGCTGATAAGATACTACATGTATCCGAATTTGCTACACTTGCTGCCTTCGATGCACAAAGCAATGCCTGATGAATGGCGGTACATGTCTTATCTGATTAACAAATACAGGAAAATGGCAATGAGACGAAGGAAGCTAAAAGCGCTTGGGTTCACGAAAGAAGAGATCGACCGTATCATGGCTCTCTCAGATGCGGAGATAGATGCGATAATTGCAAATAAAGAGCGAGAAATTGAAGAGGCGAAGAGGAAAGCGGCGCTGGAGCAGGAAGAAGAGGCGAACTTCATGCAGAAAGAAGGAGAGAACTTTTCTTTAATTGTCGGCGATGAAAAGTACGGCGGAGAAGGAAGAGGCTCGTCCCGTAAAAGGAAACCGTGGTCAAAATGCAGAAAATGCATGATTTTCATCTGTCACAGGTCTCTTAACTGCTGGCGAGCGGTTCGAGGAGGCTGCTTAATGTTAATAAACAACCTATTCTTCTTCGATCCTACGAAGAACAAGCCCAGCTCTATTGAGAATTACCTCGAGGATGTCCGAATACAGGAGGAAGAAGAGCGAGAGCACGAGAGATTCGATGAAGCTATGGAGAAGGGAAGAAATGATGATGAGTTTGCTGAGGATGAGGAAGGCGTAGAAGAGGAAAAGTCGAATAATCCAGTCATGAATTTCAATGAGGTGATCCTAGGGGAAGGAGGAGACGTTAAAGGCGTTGGGAAAACTGCGGATGCTCCAAAGAAGATGAAGTATAAGAAGAAATTGAGAAAAATATACGACCATAAGCCAAGCCCAGATTGGCCGGTGATTGTTGATGTGATGATGGCAGCAATTCAAGTTGGAGAGAAGGAGTATAGAAATGTAAAAGAACCATTTGGAAATTTGCCCTGGAAATGCAGTTTTTCAAATGTTGTTGCGCTGTTCGTTCGATTGATATCGATTTACGCGATTGGAAGCTTTGCGTTTAGTCCTTCGATTGATTGGAAGATCCCAACGCTCGTACTTGAAATCATAGAATCGGTTAATGGATTTATAGGACAAGTAACTACTCTCTATTCTAAAAAACATGCAATTAACTCTGTGATTTTCAATTTTTCAATAGGAAAATTACCAATACCTGTACTTCGCTTGTTTGGGAGCTTCCATTTGCTATGTAGTTTTGTGCATGAATGCTTTGAGAGACGCAAAACGTGGGCTTTTGGGAACAGTAAGCTTTGTAATTAATTATTTCATTATTCTAACTATTGTTTTTTTGTCAGAATCGAAAAGGAAATCGGGCGCGTTTCCCTCAGCTAAAGTTTTTCCAGTCGCAATGGTTGAATATACTAAGTCAAGCCGCCTTCATTATGATCATGAGGACGTTTATTAACGTTTTTTCCTGTGATTATACCTCAGTATGCTCTGTTTGCTATGAAATAAAAGCTAATCCATCATTACCAAAGGATCCTTTTAGCCTGTATAGTGACCTGCAAATAGTCTGCAGCTCAACCAAGCATAAGGTACTCATGGGAGTCGCGGTTGCGGGCATGCTTCTCTACTACCCTCTGGCTTCTTTCCTCTATCCAAACCTTCAGTTTGCTGATGAGGGAGACGATCTGAAGTATGAGCCTACTTTCGTTGTTATTGAGACTCAAGCAAAATTGTTCCTTGCTGGTATGTGACGATGCTATGGATTTGTTACTAACGATATTGTTTTTTCAGGCTTTGCCGGATTTTTCCCAGACGCAGCCACGATTACAACGACACTTGGAGTAGTGTTGGGGTTCAGCTTGTGTCTTGCAGCTCTGAATAAAATAACCGTCCCCTGCGTGGTCAGAGTTATTGTTCCTTGGGAGACCGGACTTTACGTCGCAATGGCATGGGTAAAAATGAATCCTGATATTTCTGATTAAATTTTAAACGAACATAGTTTTGCGCTTGCGGTATCTTCGTCCATGAAACGGGTTATTATCTAATCGGATGGTTCGCAGTCGCAGGAGGGTTTGGTGTCATCGGAGTTCTCTCCTGCATTGGAGCTTGCAAAGTTAGTCGATATTTGAAGAAGCAAAAGAAATATAATTCTGTGGCCAACTCATCAGCGAAAGCCGACTCCAAATCTAAGGATTCTTCAAGCAATAATATTGAAGTTCAAAAGCTACAAGCCAAACAGGTCGCAGCTCTCAACCAGTCATTTGAGATGGCCAAAATTGATAAGGGCAATATGCCAGTCTTAACTAGTCCCAGCCATCAGGGATTAATAGAGCCAGAGAATCCACCAACACTTGACGTGGGTAAAGTGCAAAATTCTTCTCCTACAATGTCCCCAAAGCATTTTGTACGTGTGCAAATGGGGCCTTCAAATAATAGAACCTCATCACAGAAAAAGAAGAATAAATTCCTTTAAGTGAAGGACACTAATCGATTTCATCGTTTCAAAAAAACATAACTATAGTTTTTAATATTAATTGGATTCCGCAGAGTCCTATATATTGGTCTATATTGATCAAATTAATCGTGTGTTAAATCAACTAAGAAAAACAGCTATTCTATATCAAATGCTTCGTTTCTAACTATTTTACGAAATGACATCATCGAGATCTCAGAGGTTATTCACAAACTTGTGAATTTGACTATGAAGAACGCTAGCTTTTGAAATTTAATTATGCGGTTTAGGTCCTGAATCAGAGGCATTTCCTATCTCATTGGGAAGTCATAAAGCGATTTTCATTTGTTCTGATAATTTCTAGGGGTTATGAAGTATGTGAACTTAAATGGAGAAGGAAAGCTGTAAAACCCTGAATTGTTATCTTATGTAGAAAACAAATCGAGTAAAATTAACTAGCCTAGCTTATTTATTATCCTTGCCTTTTTTATCGAATCTCCTGCCTCCATTGTATCCATCAGATCTCTCAGGCGATTCCTCATTCTCTTTGATTTTTCTTTTAGTGTATTCCTCAAAGCTCTCAAGCAAGATTTGACGATCCTTCAAACTCTGGCATTTCTTCAAAAATGCAGCTATCTTTTCCTCACTAAACAGTAATGTCAATTAGCATCATTGCAAGTATGAGATTTATCCATACTCTTTTGTTTCGAGTCTAACAAGTCCAGTTGCACGTCTTGCTTGATAAAATAGCGTGACTCGCAGTTCACCTTGCTCTAAAATTAAGTCTTTGAAGTGCTCGTCCAGTTCATTTGGAGCAAATTTGGTATCGTCGGCAGTTTCCTTAGTGAACACGTAAACTGGGTTCTGAAAAAAATATAATTAGGGCGCTTTCGCTCAAATTAATTACAGTTCTGTTGAAATTATCCTCTTCTTTGTCAAGGGCAACGCAATGGTAAGCTTTCATGACGTTGATAACAGATTTAACTGATTTTTTTCCCTCAGCGTCTAACTTATCGAACATCTTGATGAAACAGTAGCCAGTAAGCAGGGCGTCGAATCCGGCTTCGTGATGCGCGCCTTCAGACGGGTTGAATAGATCGTATTTCTTGAATCCATCTGGAACAACAATTTCACTTTTCGAAAACACTGAAGTTTCTCTATTTTCTTGAATTTTGTTGAAAATCGTCTCAAGAGTGCTTCCTGATTCTGCGAATAAGGGGCCGAATGTTGGCCTATGCGCAATGTATTTGGTATCATAGATTCTACATTATTATTAGCAGGTGGTTAAACACAATATATTACGTAGGGAAGAAGGTGTTGAGTCTCTTCTTGAAGTCGGTGTACTTGTAAGGCAGGTTTTCGATAAACGAGTGCATAATAAACAGCATATCGAAATAGCAGTTGTGCCCGACGATCGGCTTCTTCTCCTCGATGAGCAGCTCGATGATTCTCGTGAATCCAACCGCAGCGTTCAATCTGTCCATTTTCTTCTTTCTGATCAGCTCATCGCGCTCTTTCTTCTGCTCTTCAGTCAAATTATATATCTTCATGATTTTTTCTTTAGGATTATCGATCTTCCATTCTGACTCAGCGACCACCTTTGGATGGTTCTTATCGAGGTACTCATAGATGAACCTTCTGAAGAACGCAGACTGCTCGTCCAAGCAGAGCGGCTCTTTTCCTCCAGCCGCAAGCCATTCATCGAGCTTCTTGACGAATTCGCCTTTCTTTGTGATGTCGCTTTCTAAGGTCAGGACGATCTCATCTCTTTGTTCTTCTTTCTTTTCTTCTTCAGGGTTGTTGAGCTCCTCGCGCTTTCTCTTCGCGAAATGAATCTGAGTGTAAGGAACACCTTAATTGATCACATATCTAGATTAGAGAGTCATCGAGACTAATTAAAATACCTTCATAGATCCATTTTCCGAAATCCATTTTATGTTTCATATTGAACTCGATTGCTGAGGCATCGAGAACGATCTGAGGACTAAAATTGAAGTTTTCTCTTGGGAAAACGTAGGCGTTGTAAGTTCTGGCCTCATAGGTGTTGTTGCCGATGTCAGTGAAAAGAGAAATTCCCATCTGTATGATTCTGTATTTCGTGGCGGCGCTTTTGAGCTGAAAAAGGATGTATCAGTTAGTTTCCCAGATGGAGAGAGTACCTTGACGTATCGCTCATGAGGAACGTCGAGGATGCTTTCTGGACTGTCAGTTTTGATGCCGGTCATTTCGAGATCCACGGAAACAAAGGAGCACTGAGGGTAAGTTAAGCGCAATTGTCATGAGGAGTGTTACTGTAGGAAGATGCTTCTTGATGCTTTCATAGACTTCTTCCAAGTTCGCGTTGGTGCAATCCATTTATAGTGAGCTGTCGGATTATTAAAAAAAGTATATAGTGAGAATAAATTAAAATATTTTTTTAAGTTATTGGGAGCAAATCAAAATCTGTCATATTTTATTTACCAAGATGGAGACATTGCGTCAGTAAACGGTGCTATTTATTGATATATTAAAGGCTATTATAGCTAATAACTTTGAAAATTTTGCATATCTTCATTTAAATGCTGAGAAAATCTCAAAATCGATCTGATTAGTCCTCTTGGTACGAGAGACGAAGGCATTCGGGTTTTTCTGCTATCGCATAATTCTAAGGAGGTCATAAGCAATTCAGTTAGAGTTTCTAATTGATAATCTCATTGAAAATTTTGCATGCTTGGAAATTAGGTTTGCAATGTAGTCTCGAACATCATTCCAGTGGTTAATGCAAATTAACACTGTATGATGCAGTTCCTACATAGTTAATTTTCGCTAAATATTGAATTTCTCTCATGATGACTTTGGGTGCGTAGAGAGCGCTTTCTGTACCCTGAAAGTTGGGATGTTTAATCATTTGAATATTTTTGTTGGAATTTATTAATTGCGAAGTTTAGTGAAAAAATTATAATTCTTTTTCAAATTGAAATTGATAATTATTTACAATCAAAATTGTTTTGTCTTTGAATCTGTTTGTACTGGTAGTTTTTGAAATGCCATCCAATAAAGAAATTGAAGGGTACGCTAGTGTGATTCAAAAGCCAAGGTGGCGGTCATGAAGAGGTTTCTGAATAAATAAAAAAAAAAGTTTTGGGTTTGAAATTCGATACGTAAAGGTAATTACTCAGCAAATTATCGTAGTGGTTAGAGTCTAAGTCTGTATTGGTTCTATCTTTCAATTATATATGACCAATTATCTAATTTATGATGACTCTCCTTTGGTAAATGAAAAGTAAAACAAATGATATACGAATATCTGCTTTCGATGATAATCAACAAAGAAGTTTTCATTAATAATTTATCAGGAAACACAGTAACATGTTATAAACAATGTTTTAAGCGATATTTGAATCATCTGAATCTAGATTTCTATAAATAAGCAACTATTGTCTTGTAAAAAGAAATCTTTTGACTGCATGGCTCTATTTGAAGGAGCAACATTCTACTATGAATGATCATAACTGAGAAATTTAATACTTTAATAGCTGACTAAAAGTAATTTGAAATAACTCCAAAGACTAGTAGTCAAAAGTGAATTAATTACAAAGGAATAGCTTTTATAAAATGGTTAGAGAGTCCTTTTCACGTATGGAAGACGTTAACAGTTCAATAACTAACTTTCAAAAATCGTAGTTCTTGGAAGTTTGCCGACTCCGATAATTTTCTATTTTGTTTGAGTGCCAGGCATTACGTAGGGAGAAGACTAATTATATCATGTATACATCTTGGTGTGGTATTGATCTCATAACATAGGAAGCTTATTGTGTAATGTTCGGCTCTCTGTTTGAAGGGAGCATCTTTCAGGATAATTTGATGGCACGAATATATTTGTGCTTTCCATAAAGCCAGATAGATTATTTTTTCCCTTTCATTGTTGAGGACTTGATAGCATATGCAATCTATCAGAAGACGAGGTCCATTAGCAGCCTGACGAAAATCTATTTTTCAACTAACATAAAGGTCACTCAAACTAATAATGGAACGATTTTAACATGATTGTCTTAAATAAATACACGTATTTTTTATATATAATTAGTAACTACCGTTTGTTGTATTATACTGCAACATGGATTTCCTGCTAATACTGTGAATATTAACTTTAATCAATTCCTGGCAGGATTAGACAGGACAAGCATTAATAATTGCTATTTGTATATCATAGCGTCTTCAAGGCGATGCTGCAAATAAAAAAATCGCAAGAAAGAATAAAATTTTATATCCTAAAAAGATTTAATGGAGCAAACCACTGACCTCTTTCCCCTCTACCAAGAGCTGCTCTTAGCTTCCTTCGATAAGATCCTCAACACTCTTCCCAAGAAGCATCAGCAAATCAAAGAACTTATCGCCAAGTCCAGCGGTATGACCTTCCATTTCCTTCCTCAACCGATGAAAAATAATCAATTTTGCTTTACTAGAGCAAATCAAAGCTGAAAACTCCAGCTCCATGAATGCAAACAAGTATTTTATCATCTACAAGCTGTGCATGGAGACCAAATCCAGCAAGTTGATCGAAATCGCGCTGTATTATATCCAGGTTTCTACAAATATAGAAAACTAGTCCTGATTTTGCCTCGCTACAGAAATTAATTTCGCATGGGTTCATGGACTGCAACTGCAAGGACTACACTTATAATATCCATGTTGAAGATTACATAAGCCCCAACAAAGAGCCTGAGAAACCGGATAAAAACCGCAAACTTATCGATGCTGTAGTGGAAGCGATTTGCTTCACTCAATACGACAAAGATGAGGCCATTCAGCTTCAAGTGATGAAGGTAACGTCACATTTCTCAATGAAATCCGACTAGCCGAATTCGTTGTCTAGGTCTTATTGACGATAATAACAAGCTCCAACGTAGAGGTCCATGATAAGAGCGTGCTGCTGATTTTTAAAACGTTCTATGCGATTAATATCAGTATATAATCATAATAGGAGACACTGAAGGGTTTATCATTTGTTTTCAATTAGCGAGTAAGAACACAGTAAACCAAACGACCGCGAGAGCCGCGTTGGATCAGATGATTAGCGCAGTGTATCAGAGAATGGAGAAGCATAATTTAGGAAAAGAAGAGTGGCTGAATTACCAGGCGCAGAAACAGAGCGAGAAGAGCAGCCTGAATCAATTATCGGTTCTGAACCAATCCACTCTCGACCTTGAGATTTCCTCATCCAAAAGCGATGGGACACATAGCAACGACCAATCTCCGCTTCCCAACCTCGACGAAAGCGCTTCAAACTCAGAGCCGGAGAAAGGCACCAGCCACGCTGAAAAATCAACACGACATTCGAACGCCTCGGCAATGCTTACAGGTACTAACGACTTCAAAACCCAATGGCTAATTTATTATTATTAGACACTGCTGAGCTAAAACCTGGGCAAATCGAGCCAAAAAATTTGAATGCGATGATTGAAGGTTATGTGGGAAAAGCCGTTCAAACGATCGTTGACGATGTTGTTCTATACGAGGCGAAAATTGAGAAAGTCACGAAAATGGCTGAGGAAGATCCGAACAAAGACGTTGAAAAGCTTACGGAGGATCTGAAGAACGTGCAAATAAAAAGCGTTCCCATGACGCTGAATTCAGAGGAATCGAAGTTCCTCAGAAGCATTGACGTGAGAATAGAAAACGAAAGCGGAGTCAAATCAGGACTATTCGGATGGTAACAGCAGCTACTGAGCTTTTTTTCTCATAAATACTAGGTGCTTTGTTTGCAGAAACGCTGCTGAGTTATATTGCAAAGATACTCGAGTTCCTATTTGCTCGGTGGAATGCAAAATGAAACATTTAGACGAAATTGATGAAATTCAGAGCTTGCAAACCGGATCTCCTGTTGAAAGCAGGCGGGTCAATATCTATCTGCATGACGGAGTCCAGCTTTTTAAGCTGCTTTGCAAAATGTCAGCTAAAGAAGACCTTCAGTACTTTGTGAACTACTCACCACTGCTCACATGTTTTTCAGGCAATACGGTTTGAAAAGTAAGATTCTTATCCTCGAAATCCTTCGAGGGTTGCTCGAGAGTCCAGGCCCGACGTTTCTCGCTCGAAAGGAGTTCGCTGAAGTCGCGAAGGACTATTTATGTGAGAGTATTCTGAAAAACTCTGTTAGCACGGAGAGATTGGTTGTTAACCTGAGTCTTGGGATCTTCGTTTGCCTGGTAACAAATAAAACAATTGAAGCTTTGGAAATTAATGGGTTCTGTTTAGGTGAACCATTTCAGACACCATCTGAAGCAGGAGATCGCTGTCTTTATTAATGGTGTCTTCCTCAAGATGCTTGAGAGTGGAAACAGCACTTATCACCATAGATTGCTCGCGTTGCAGGTGATTCACAAGATTTCGCAGAGAGCGATAAATATGATTGAATTTTACGTGAATTACGATTGCGACGTGCAATATATGAACATTGTCGAGAGAATCATGGAGTTTTTGAGTAATAATGAATCTCTCTTCGCTCTTTGAGTGTCATAACTAACCTCTTTAGGCAAAATCGCTCAAGGAAAGTATTCGAAAACTGAATATAATCAAATCATTCAGCCTGCACAAGAATACAACCTGAAGACACTCGCATTAGATTCAATAATTTCGTTTTGCAAGTCTATCGTCCGGTTTACAGAAGACGTCGAGAACCAAAATAAAATCAACAAGGTCAACGCGCCGGCTGTCAATGGCAATGACGAAGGAGATGATAATGATGATTCTTCCTCCCAAGCGGATGAGGAGGAAACGAAGAATGAGAATATGGATTTGCTGGAAAAATCGAAACAAAAAAAGAATGAAATGCAGCGAGCGGTCCTGAAATTCAACATCAAGCCTAAGAACGGTCTGAAATACCTTTACTCTCTCGGCCATCTCAAAGAAGAGTATCCCCATCACTCTAACTTCCGAATTAAAAGCTTACTGTTCCTTTAGTCCGAAAGAAGTCGCAATTTTCTTAATGAAATACCATAGTTTTATTAACAAAGAAACCCTTGGAGAATATTTCGGAGAGCCTGACCAATTCATGATCTCGGTACCCTTCCCTTCAGATCTTTTCAGGTAGTCTCATTGAATTTAATCCTAGGTGCTTGAGAATTTCACTGACATGCTAAATTTCAAAAAAACCAGCATTGATGAAGGAATGAAGATCTTTTTATCGTACTTCGACCTTCCTGGTGAAGGGCAGAAAGTCGATCGTATCGTGCAAGTCTATGCGAGAAAATATCTTCACGATAACCCCACGTCCCTGTATAAGTCTTCAACCGCCGCTTATACCCTGTCCTACTTGCTTATGATGCTTCAGACCTCACTCCATAACCCTCAAGTAGCCGCTAATGACAGAATGACGCTGGCACAATTTGTCAATCTCGCTCGAGGAATTAATGATGGTGAGAACCTCCCAGCCGAGGAACTGAATGCCATATATGCCCGCGTCCAGAGAGCTCCTTTGGCTATTCCTTCTTCTGAGCAAGCAAAACAGACTCTGTAATGTTATCTACTCTCTCTCTCATCATACTTATAAGGGGTTTTTTATTCGCATAGGTTGGAAAGCACTCAAGCAAGTTTAAAGAAAAAGCAAGATTTGTTCATGAGAGAATCTGAGAGCATGATTAATGAGAGCAAGCAAATGATTAAAAAGGGTCGCGATACCAACTTCATCAGAGTTCAGAGCACGGAATACGTCAAACCACTCTTCTCTATCATGTGGAGTCCATTGCTCGCAGGCTTCAGTGTGCTGTTGGAACAAAACGATGATTCGAAGATAATTCAGATGTGCTTGGAAGGATACGCGCTGAGTATCTATATCGCTGGCAGATACGGTCTCGATGACGAGAGAGATATGTTTGTGATCAGTCTTTATAACTTCACGCGACTCAAAAAAGGATATAAGTAATTTATTCTCTTGAAATCCTTTACTTAATCTGTTTCTAGTCCGATTTTCAAAGAGATTAAAGAAAAACATCTGTTGGCCCTGAAAACTCTCCTACAGATCGCGGGAAATCCTAATAACTGCCTTAGATCAAGCTGGGGATCGATAATCGAGTGCATGAGCAGAATAGACTATTTCCTGAACCTGACTCCTTCTGTTAGGAGGGAGTCATTGAGTTCCAAGGAAGCGGAAAACATTGAGAACGAGAATACTATAGGAAACCTCCTGAAAGCCTCGATTGACCCGAATCAGTTAGAGCTGATCTTCAGCAAAACGAGCATGTTTAACGTGGATGAAATTGTTTCGTTTATCACACATCTCTGCGCTATCTCTGAGTAAAACTCCTGATATTAAGACATTTTATTTAATAAATGATCAAAATTCGTTAGAATTGAACTCAAAGCGCCTAATCCACGTACCTACAGCCTTCAAAAGATCGTCGAAGTCGCTGAGTATAATATGGATCGCGTGAAATTCATCTGGCGGCAGATTTGGAATCTTATGAAAGATCACTTCAGTAAAGTCGGCTGCCACGAAGACCCTGCTATCAGCATGTTCGCAGTTGATTCGCTTAAACAACTAGCATTAAAATTCTTAAAAGTAAGCCCAAATACGCTCATTCCTTGAATCTTATTTGCGTGATATACTTACAGAGAGGCGAATTTGTTGGTTTTGATTTCCAGAAAGAGTTCCTCGATCCTTTCGAAACGATCTTCGTTCGACTTCCAAACGAAAAATTAGAAATTAAAGTGCTGATTCTCAGTTGCATTGACCACATTATTTCCCATTCTCTATGGAGATTAAAATCCGGATGGAAGTAATCAATTGTAATGCCTGCACTCTCTAACTCAAGGCGCATGATAGGACTATTTTCGATGTATTGGGCCATGGAATCGAATCAGAAAGCGCAGAAATCGTCGAGATGTCTTTTGGCGTAGCAGCTTCATTGAACAGCTTGGTTCTCATGTTGATTTAATTTAGATAATTCAAAAGCATTTTTCTAATGATATCGCGCCATTGAAAGACAATCTACTCGATTACTTGCATGTGCTTTTGAAGTTTATCAACTGTCGCGTCGAGAAGATCAGTTTCAATTCCGTGACTTTGATTCAACAGGGAATTAGCTCGATAGTTAAGAAAGCTCAGTTTGATGCCTTCGAAGCCAATAAAGCCGAAGTGATAAGCCAAGGATCAGAGTTACCAAGCCCAATGAAGCTATCCAGTCCAACCAAGACGTCTGGCGGAGAAATGTCTAGCCCGAAAAAGAAGAAGGGAGGGGAACCAGAGCTCGCGGTTGAGCAGGTAGCTGACGCTGGGGATAAAGCAATGACCTCTTACTATGGACTTACAGAAGGTAATTTCTTAGGGAATTTTGGGGGTTTATCGTGTTGTATGATAGATTCATGGCTCTCGTTGCTTGGAAAACTTGCAACCATGGCAACTGACACGCGACCAAAGATTGCTAATTCCGCGTTGCAGACATTATATACGATTTTGAAAGAGAATGGCGGCGTTTTCACGCATGATTTCTGGCAGATAATCATTAGCGGAGTCATAAAGCTGTTGTTTGATGAAGTGCAATTCGCATTCCAAGGGAAAAAACATAGCAATAAAGACCAGACTTTCGAGTTTTTAAAGCAAAACTGTAAGCAAGCCTACAGCAAAATGATCGATATCTACAAAACATACTATGCAAAACTCAAAGACTTCATGCCAGAGTTCCTAAATATCCTTGTAACCCCAATGCAGAACCCTAACGAGGTAATTTTATCAAAAAATACTTATGAATTGAAAAAACTACTTCTATAGTCCTTAGCAAGGATTAGTATCGAGGCATTCAAGAGTTTCCTGACCAACTTATCACCTTCATTTGACGAGAACGATTGGGCTAAGATAATTGAGGCTATGGAGAAGGTTCTATTGATGACGACACCGAAAATGGTACTTTGATTTTCTGACCCGTTCATCATGAGATTTCTAATTTCTAAGCTTGTTGAAATTGCAAACTCTGAAGCCTTGAAGAAAGCTTATCAAGAAGTAAAACAAACAAATGAGCGTCCTTGAAGCTTATCTAAATATATGATAGAAAAAGTTGGTTGCTCTGAAGTGGGATGTTGAGGCCACAGTCACCAAATGCATTGTGCAGATGCACATGATGACTGTTGTGAAAGAGTTCATTGATGAGCATTTCGAGAAGCTTAGAGAAGAGGTAACAGCCTCTATTCCAACACCTCTCTCAGAAGTTATACTAACCCTAGGATATCAACCAACTGCATTTCATTCTCCAAAATTCATACGCTTTTGCGCGCTCCTTAAACGAGCACATTTACGTCAGATATTGCCTTTGGAAGAACGGTAAGCCTCCTTGCTCCTCAATCGCATCATTAATTACCTCATTCAGGCTTTATGAAAGAGAGCGAAACCTTACCAGGACTTCTCAAGCAGGAAAAAGAAGCTTCAGCCACGTTAACCCTATTATCATACCACCAGTACGCCGCAGCTAAAGAAGAAGCGAAAAAGAGCGAGTTCGCTAATAAATTTTTGGAGTAATAGCCTTTTTCGATTTGTACTGAAGCTGACCATCTCATATATTAGCAATGCTTTGACCTTGATGAAAGCATACTCAGGCAAATTTGAAGAGCTCCTACAATTAATCAAAGAAGAAGTCTCAGCCCAGAAGCATCCTCAAAAAACGAAACAAGGGCAACCAGGCAAGGTGGATGAGTCTGAGACATTGGATACGATATTGAATAAGTTGACGTCTGCTGAGTTAGCCCGAGGGATAATTAATCTCAAGAGCATCCTTTCGTCGGTAGTGATACCCAAGCTGTATAGCTTAGATATGGACTTGGTAACTCTAAGGTCTGAAAAATTATTTTAATGGATATTTCTGGGGTAGTTGAAACCAAGAGCGAAAGAAATTGTTGAGCAATTGATCAATATTAACGGAAATAGCATTGCGAAAGCGAGTTTGTACTTGAATGAGGAAGGAGCTGCGATGGAGCAGAGCGAGCTCATATCAGATGCGACTGATCAAATGATAAAAACCATGCTGCTGAGATTTTTTGAAATAAAGCAAAACGCTTGAAATGACAATTTTCAGTTAGTTAGGAAATGAAAAAAATGCATATGATCGTACCCGATAGTTTAAATTTCACAAATGTCGCTGAATTTAGAAATTAACCAATGCGATTTAGCATACAGTGTATGTCGCCTCTCAACAATTTTCTCATTGAAAATTTACAGTTCCTAAAGAATGAAGCGAATTTGTTGGTAATTTAGCTTCTGAATGAAAGTATTTAAAAGTAGCAAGTGTGCAAGCAATGGTTATTATGAATAAATAGTTTTTCAAAAATAAATTAGCAGCACAAATCACATTAGCCAGCATTTTCTAATTAATTAAAACCTATTGTCTGAAGTAAATTATTGACCTTGACATTTAAAATTCATGGGTGACTTTACAAATACAACGAGTAAAATCATATGCAAGAGTAGATCCGAATTTCATTTATTAATAGTTACAAAGAGATTTATAATATCAACAAACTTCCTTTGGGATAAATCCGAAGCCTTCGCTCTTCCAGCTCAAACAGTGAAGCCTTGTTTTTATTAATTATTCGTACGTTTTGTTGCCTCCGCCAATTGCAAGAATTTCTTTATTGATTTAAAGATACGACACTATTTCGCATCTTTCTCTAGGTCCAAGTTGCGTATAACAAGTTTCTTGTTTGCTGTATTTCTTATCAAGTAGAAACATCACTTGCACTCGCAGTTCTAATTATTTCAAAGGTGAATTAAGACTAAATCAATTCGAAAAGCCATTACTATATCTTTTATTCATCTCTCCGACAAGTGCTTCAATTGCGGGATCCTTATATATTCGGCTCAAATCATATGCCGTTTGCCCAAGCTGAATTGTTGATATAAGCAATCACCACAAGGTATTTGTGACGAGAATTACATTATTTTTGAGCATAAAATCTACGCCAAAACTCAGTATTGTTTCAACGCATTTCAATTGCTTGAATCTTACAGCAAACATCAGAGGAGTCTCATTACCCTATGAAAATCAATAGGTTATCATTAAC